>Ga0157363_1001316_pt1 | contig 20584 bp, 12 predicted proteins | sample AttsexASBM1_FD_111477 | JGI IMG/M metagenome (GOLD analysis project Ga0157363, IMG submission 111477) | Fungus gardens microbial communities from leaf cutter ant in Ribeirão Preto, State of São Paulo, Brazil - Atta sexdens ASBM1 | ecosystem: Host-associated > Fungi > Mycelium > Unclassified ... | reverse complement strand
CAACATTTCCAAGTATGTCTTGACCACTTTCGCAACATGGGGTCGAGCATTGTCATGCTGCAAAATCACTTTATCGTGTCTCTCGTTGTATTGCGGCCGTTTGTCTTTCAATGCTCGGCTCAATTGCATCAATTGCGTTCGATACCGATCGCCTGTGATTGTTTAAGTCGGTTTTAACAGTTCATAATACACTACGTCGAGCTGGTCCCACCAAATACAGAGTATGACTTTGGAGCCGTGAATATTCGGTTTGGCCGTCGACGTGGAAGCATGGCCGAGAATTCCCCATGATTTTCTGCGCTTGGGATTATCGTAATGAACCCATTTTTCGTCCCCAGTCACAATGCGATGCAGAAATCCCTTCCGTCTTTGCCTTTCAAGCAGCTTCACAAGAAAACAAACACCGTTCAACAACATCTTTCAGCTTCAATTCGTACGGCACCCAATTTCCTTGCTTCTGAATCATTCTCATGGCTTTGAGGCGTTTTGAAATGGCTTGAGTCACTCCCAATGATCGTGCCAATTCTTCTTGATTTTGACACGAGTCTTGCTCAAGTAATGCCTCCAATTCTGCATCTTTGAAAACCTTCTTTCTTCCACAGAGCTGCCGGTCTTCGACGTCAAAATCACCGTTCTTGAAGCGTTGAAATCACTCACGACACATTCTTTCACTAATAGCGGCCTCATCGTATAAGTATTTGAGAGCATTCGAGCCTCAGCCGCAGATTTCTTCATATTGAAGCAAAAAATTAAAACCTCCCGCAAATGACGAGAATTTGGCTCGGAAATTGACATTTTCAATCGAAAATAACTTTATGATCGACAGTCTCAGGAGAACCCCAGAGCGACGATCGCGCGTTGACACCTACCACCATGAGTCCATTATGAGTCTCTCGCCTCTCAGGGAATGAAACACCTTTTCGAGGTGCCTGAGGTGGCCTTCGATTTCTTCGCTATACTGGAAGTAACATGATACGATATATATTGATAGGCCTGCACTTCCGCACACACACAGTGGGTCGTGTTAAGCTGCGAGACAAAAATCATCTGCAATCGGGGATTGCTGACCGCTACTAATGCCCATGAGGCATTCTGAGTTGCAGCAACTTTCATCTCCGTTCTTAGCCCATAAAAGGTGTGGCTCTCGCCCTGCTTCCTGACATATGATTCCTGTAATAACATGATGTCAAGTTGCTTTTCGGCTCATCTATTACCGCAGCTGACGGCTCCATATTCAGCTGCAGTATCCTAACTTCTGTTAGCTTGGAGCTAGAGAGTGATGCCGCTTGAGTGTCTTGTCTTTGCGTGTCGCATCTTTGTAGGATGCTGATTTCATGATGGTATCTTTTGTCTGTTTTGCCACTAGCCTTTTCCGCTGATGTGCATATTGCTTCAGATTATCGCATCGTTTTCTAGGATTATTTTGAGCGCGAAGTTTGTTAACTGCCTTTTTCTGCTCTTTTCGAGCGTCGCACCTCTCTAGGACTATCGTGACACTTCGACCCTTGCTAATCTTGGCTATTTTTCCAATCTTGGTGTTCAAATTTTGTCTTACTTTGGTGTTATTTTTGATTTCCATATGATTATTACTTTTCTTTCTTGGTAGAGAGAAGTCAAATGGCTTATCTATATGCCACCAGGTCTGACTACTCTAGGGAAGCAACAGGTACTTTGAAGGCGCCGTTCGAGACTGCTCGATTTACGTTCCGCAGATGCACCCTCAGCACCACTTCCTACATCTTGGTCTTTGAACAAGCGCCATTATTTGGAAACGCTAAAGCATTCATTAAGCATTCATCCATCGATATTTGATGTGAACTGAAAATTATAATTTATTCGTTCATTAGACTCCCTGATTTCGCCAAGGCCCGAAATTAATTTGAGCCGTGTTGATCCCAAAGGGATCCCTCATTTATCGTCACAGCCTTTCTCTCCGAGGAAAGGGGCAATGATGGCAAAGTCAAAACGGACGGTCACTTCACAGTAGTTGTGGTCATCACGTAGGAGCCATTTAGCCGTTACGACGCCGACTTGTGGCTATGTCTCCGTGATATGCCTCGTTGGTATGCCTCTTTAGAAGGAGTCGACTCCGACCACACAGCACCAAAGAACCCTCAGCAGAGGGATCAAGATGCCAAGAGAGAATTAACTAAGGATGCCTTGTAAAATACCGTTCAATTCTATTTTTGCCATTTGGCTTTTCTGGCATCGACTCGTGAGTGTGCTGAGTAAGTATGGCTTCCTTGTAAGGAGTTGATCCCAACCTCTGCTGTGTCAGTGTCCTCCATGTAGACAGCAAATTCGTCTAGACATCGCCGTGGAATCGATTCCGTCGAGCAGGTTGCCGCAAGTCGCCAGAATAAAGCCGTATGGCCAATCAAAAATAGGTTAGGATTTCCGCTTTTCGCTCCAGACGGAGACAGCAGAAATGACGATGCTCGCATTTTGCAATCATTTTATATTGTGCCTGGACGTTTTCGAAATACACGAAATTCAACGGCCTATTAATTTTTTTGGAAATTACTTATATACGAGCTAATTCGTTGAAACATTTGCACTTCTCTTGAAGTTTGCACATTTCGAACGCGCGAAAGGTTATGTAGTCGAATTGAGCGCGTATCTCCCTCGGTTGTAATCGAGTCCATTTTAATCGAATTTAAATCGAATAGAAGATCGAAATGTGCGTTCAGCTTTTGTCTTGTGGGGATTTATTAGTTTCTGGTATTTCTATTTTTTCTAAGATATATGTTTCAATCTGTCCACCGAGACATTAGTGGCTTTTCTATTGATCTTGAAAGATTTTGGTCTTCTGTGAGTACTTCATATGGTCCTTCATATGGTTGCTGAAATACTCCTGTCGGTATTCCACGGCATACAAAAACTTTCGTAACTTGTAGATCTTTGAAGACGAAAGTTGCTTTTTTAGTATGCCTTTTCATGACTGGTCGTAGCTGTTTAATAAGACGCCTTAGTTTGTTGACGATATTATCGCTTTCTCTTCTTTGAACATCCGATAAGCGTATTGATTCTCCGTAAACGAGTTCGGCTGGTGTCACATTCTAATCTTCTTTCCAAGTAGTTCTGGTGCCCGTAAGTACAACAGGTAAGATTTCTATCCAACCTTCTACCTAACACTTTATGGCTGCTGTCTGCTAAATTCAATAACCCATTTGATGCTAGATGATAAGTTGTGCGGAGTTTGATCCTGTTAATTTCATGCTTAAAAAGGTCTGCTTAAAAAGGTCTGCTTCAAATTATCGTCCTTGTGCTGGTTTTTCATGGTTCGGAATCCTCACGGGACTTCGGAGGTTATTGAGTAGTAATTTTGTAGTTTTTAAACAGAATATATTTCTTCATTCATAACAACAGTGGTTATTTATTACAATCTCACTTAGCACTTTCCATGTCGCGGTAGGTTTTATTTAAACGGACGAAGTAACACGAGTTTCTCTTTAAATTTCCCGCGATTGCATTCGCGGTCGCGCTTATATTCTATATTTTTCGAGTCATCCTTGAGTGTTCCGTGCTGGCCCATCAGCGTTCCGCGTATCTCATATATTTCTTAAGTAAATAATTTATATTCATTCAGGGTCTTCTTTTATATTAATTATTTAAAAGTAACTTTGAGTATATTAAATAAAGCGGTTTTGGCAATCATTTATTTAGTTTATATATCTTGCACGTTCGTGGCGCAATTGTTACTTGTGCAATTAGCACTCGTGACAATCTGTTATTATTCTAATCGGTGTTCCAAAGTGAGCTATCTAATTTGTGAATAATTGTTTAGCAACTGTCTGCTGAAATGTCTCTGACATTTGGGAATTGCCTCCAGGCATCTTGAAAAACGATCAACAATAGTAAGACGATATCGATATCCATTGGATACTGATAATGGTCCTACGAGGTCTAAATGTATGTGTTCAAAACATTTAGGCGGATTTTCAACAGATGAAGTGTCTTCTTATTTTTGACTTCTGGCATTGGACACAATAAATCCACTTGTTTAATACAAGACCATACATATCATTGTGCTACTAGTTTGGCTGTGACTCTAACTCCTGGAAAGATCATGCAAGGAATTGAAAACTTACTTTTTAATGGTCCTGTCACGAATAATCGAGCTATTGGGGTAACCGTGTCGCAAAGCAGTTTTTTTATAGAATTTGGAATTTGTATTTTTGACAGTTTAAGTCCGTTTTTGCTTTCAAGAAATTGATTAAAGATATAGACGAGTGGCATAGAGGTTTATGGTCCGTTAAAATTGTAAATTTCCGTCCTTCTGCAAGATAACAATAATGTTTGACTGGAAAAGTAAATGGTTAATAACTCTCGATCATAAGAACTATATTTTGTTGATTTGTAATCCGCTAAGTTTTTTACTCATAAAAGCTAAAGGTTGCCATCCTTTTTCTGACTGCTATATTACTATATCTGTTGCCACATCTGAAGCGTCTGTTGTTAATGTTATTTCTGCTTTTGAATCTGGATGTGCCAAAATTGCTGCTACTGACAGATTGTCTTTACATTGAATACTTTTGCTAACTTTGGTACCTAAGTAGTGTCTTTCCCTTTGTTTTAGGACCTTTCATTGAGTCTAATTCTTTCATTGCATTTGGAATGAATTGTTGATAAAAATTTATCATTCCTAAGAATTGTCACAGCTGTTTGATCGTTTTGGATTTTGGAAAATCAGATATTAGACATAGATTACCTTAACTTTTTCTTTTTAAAGAGAAATGGTCTTGTATCTTCTTCCAACATTAGATAGTTTAAGAACTTCACTTTTTCTTCAAAAACTTTGATTGGATTGATTTTGATGCCATATTTATTCAGACGAGTAAAAAGGTAAATATTCCTTAGGTTCTTCAATAGAGGATGATGCCAGAATATCATCAATGTATGCGTAGCAAAAATCGAGTCCATTGAGCACTTTATTCAACCGTTGAACTGTTGAAAAGTCTGTACCGCATTTCGTAGCCCGAAAGGCATAGTAATCTTAAACTGTATTTGAACCTGTACCTGTATTTGAACAATCCGAATGGCATAATCTTAAACTGTCTTAAGTAAACTGTCTTAAGGATTCACGGGTATCTGATTATAAACTCTTACCAGATCAAGTGAAACTTTTTTCTGATAGAGCGTTTGTGCAAAACCTTCAATATGAGGAATTGGATACCTATCCGGAATGGTGCGTATTTATTTATCTGCGATATCATCGCATGATCTCCAGGAATTATTTAATTTAGGGACCATGTGTAACAGCGCTGTTCAGGGACTTTTGAAGATTGAATTACACCTTCTTGTAGAAGATCAAATTTGGCTTTTGCTGCTTTCAATTTGTCAGGTGCTGCAATTTGCTAGCCTCCGAAATCACTTCCAATTATTCTGATGTCGTTTTAATATAGTGGTTCCATGCTTTTCTTTCCATCTATTTGATAATTGAATAATCAAAGGAAATTCTTTTAAGAAATTATGAAATTGACTTCCCTATCACAATTTTAATGAAGGTTGTATCTTGTCTGTTTTGAGATTCAGTCATCGCAAGTACAGTTTCTGCATCGACCAACTTTCTCTTCCGAACATTCGATAAGAGACAATAAAAAGACAAGAAGTCTAATTCGATGATCGGTTGTGAAATGTTGGCGATGATATAAGCGCCAAAGGAAAGCTCGTTTAAGACTAAGGTCTGGATGCAGAGTCATATAACCATAAATAGTTATTGCTGAATCATTTGCCGCAAATAGTTGATAAGACTCATTTTGTAGTTTTCTTTTTAATAAGGCATGGGGTAAATGCTGACGTTAGATTCTATGTCAACTAAGTATCTAATTTCTGAGGTCTTTGATGAAAAGGCGGCTGGATCCTGGGTTATTGTTATTGGCTGTCACCAATAACTTCCTTCCCTGTTTTTTATTTCGAAGAAACATGGTTTCGTGCATTTTTGTGTTTCTTCATCAAAGCATTGATGAATAGTAGATTCCTTCTTGTTCAGATTGTTTATTAGAATTTTTCTTCTCTCTCTGCTGATGATTCCAGGAATTATTTCTCCAACTGCTCCTTGACCGATCTCGCCAAAAATTCTTTTTAGACATTTGACTGAATTTTGTTGAAAGTGCTACTACTTGTTTAATTAGCGCTTCAATCTGTTGCTCCCATAGAGTTTACGTTGATCCAGTGAATGATATTGCTGCTACAAAATACTACAAATATTCATTGCTCATTTAAAAAATCAGCCTGTTTTGCAACTTCTTCCAATTTGTCATCCTTGTTGCCAAGACAGTCTGCATTTGTGATGAAAATCTTCCGAGTCACAAAGAACGGAGCTCTTTTGATACTACAGTTCTTGCAAGAGTGCTAAAGTGTCGAAGAAATTGCGACGGATTCAATCTCTAAGCTCTTCATGCTCCAATTGCCGATTTTCGCTGCAACTGAGAGTCAGTAAGCTTTTGAAGTCTGCTCTTTCTTAACAGTTTTGTATTTCTGCCGTATTGGAGGATGCGTGATTATGTCCTTGATTTCTTTCGCCTGTTTTGGTTTTACCTATGCGAGAGAGTACATAAGCTTGATCGTCCGTTATTTTGCAGAGAGAAAACTGTCCTTGAGCAAACCATAGCTCTGGTTCCTCCGGCAAAAAATGATAGTACTCGTACTATCAACCTGGTTTAACTATCTCCGTCGTCTTCGGCTCGCTGTTGTTTTCAGCATTTCTCTATCATCGGTTCCTCTTTGTCGCATTGTTCTCTAATGGATTCAAATTTCTCTTCGATGCACTCATTGAGCTTCTTTTTGTCGGGGTCACCAATGAAGCGCAAAAATAATCTGTAGCGAGTTTATATCAAAAAGTATTTTTATTTATTCTTTTACAATTTAATGTGTTAGATTTTATAATGTGGCCCTGAAAAGGATCGATTGATGTAATGTGATCCTGAAAAGGATCGGTTGGTTTCTTCTTAGTTGTTTCTCTTTCTCCACATTATCTTTAGAAAAATCGTAATGAGTTTTATTGGTTCCAGTTTTTCCTTTGAAGGTGGTGATTCTCTCGAGCGTACAGGAAGATGGTGATCTTGCTGGTATGTAGGAAGGTGATGATCTTATCGGTGTACAGGAAGGAGTGATCCTGTTAGTGTGTAGCTAGGAGAACTATTTGATAAGAGTGTCGTCGGAGTTCCTTCAATGTCTCTTCCCAGTCATCATCGGTGAAGGTTCCCTGCTCCTTAGTCGTCGATCAATGTTAGATTCCTCTAATGATCGAGTTGTCGATTCCTCTTATCACTCAAGCTGGAGGCATCTGGATTCCTTTCGGAACGGAGAGATCAGCGGAAGTACGTTCATCGAAGAGAAGTGTAGCGCCAGATTCGAAAATCCCACTTCGCTAGGGTCTCTTGAGGAGGTCGAATAAGCCACACCAGTGATAATTCCAAAGGGACGGTCTTCCATATAGACAGTTGTTGTTAGTTGGCCCCGTCTCGAAAACGGAACGAATGTGCCATCTCACGTATCCACAAAGATATATGCCACAGACTATTATTCTATCATCCAACGAAATCGCCCCGAGAAGAGCGATGGAAAAATCCAACAGCCTGTAGGGAGTTTCTGCAAGAATGAGCAGTTTCGCCGCGACATGCCTCGAGGCATCTCGGGGACCCATGAGGAGGCCTACTCATTTGCGTCTCTAGACGCACGCCTTGGAAGGATAAGGATAAGGGTTTTAAGATTAGGATTATGATATTAGCTTATCTAATGCTGAGACAATCAGATAATTGGATAGCCTCCTGCCTTATCGGAACAAATCAACTCTGTGGGGCAAATTCGAATTCGGAACAGTAGGTCACGAGTCGAACGCACAACGCCTGTAACCACCGACGCCCAAACCTTCAGATAGATAGCAGATCTATTGAGCATGAAGACATCACCGTGGTATCGATCCCGTCGAGCAGGTCGCCGCAGGTCGCTAGAGTAAAACCGTAAGGCCAATCAAATATAAGTTAGAGCTTCCGCTTTTCACTCTAGACGGAGGCAGCAGAAGCGACGATGTTCGCATTTTGCGATTCTTTTATATCATGCTTTGACGTTTTCGAAACACGCGAAATTCAACTACTTATTAATTTTTTTGGAAATTACTTTTATGCGAACTAATGTATTCGTTGAAACATTTGCACTCCTCTTGAAGTTTGCATACTTCTAATGCGCGAAAGATATGTCAAATCAATCGCCATGTTTATTCCGAGCGCGCGAAAGTTATGTGATGTCAAATTGACCGTCACAATTCTAACGTCCTATGCTAATGGCCATTGAATATGCTGACATCCAGTTGGATCAGAGACAATATATCTGTCATTACACAGTACCTTAGTAATTGCGGAATCATTTTCTTATTAACACTGTTTCTTATTAATACTCTTGAAATTGCGAATTATAATTAAGTCATCTTTTCTTGTGATGTTTTATGACAATTATACTCTTTTTTTCTGGCGCTGTTGCGAAAGTCGAGTACGTTGAGCTATCTGTTCGCGGAATTGATTGTTTCAAGATCTCTTATGGGCGAATTTATAGTGGTTTCTAAAAAGTTTTTAACTCGATTAGTACAGGGATAGCTTGCTGCTAAATACCAAAAAATCAGTTGGCTAGGGTTTTTATCGGATCAATTGACAGTATTATTGATAACTCTACCTCAGGTACTCTACCTCAGGTAGTACCATTGTCGATCCTCCTTGTTTTATACCATTATTGATTCTCCTTGTTGATCCGATAATTTAGCTATACAGAGAGCTATAATTCTGTTGACATTCTGTTCGGTCTGATTTAGCTTGAGGCGATCCTATAGCGATGATGATTTAATGTGTTAAACATCCTGGTCCTTCAGGAAATCTTTAAACTCTCGTAAAGTGTACTTCCGCGATCAGATATAATAATTTTATTGTTGTTATTTAAATTTACTGTAATTCTGGAAGAACTATTGCAGGCAACAAATGACTTCCTTTCCATTGGTAGTTTTGGGAAATAATTTTACAAATTTATAAAACGTATCCACGATTAATAAAATATATTTTTTAAGTTTTTATTACTTGATTATCTACATAACAATCACATGAATGGTTTTGAATGGAAGATTTCCTTTCGGAATTAGATGCAAATGCCCCTTAGACTTCCTGCACATAAGTGAAAACGATATACATTTTAAGCAATGTCGTACACGATCTTCACATTTTTCACGAATTCGAAGGAACCATAATACGTTCATCAAATCGCGTCAATCATTTTACCGGAACTAATATGATCCATCTCGTTGTGGTACTGAAATAAGGCATGCCTCTCATAAATATTAAAAATAAAAGGTTTGTACTATGCTTCTTATAAACTAAGCCATACTGCAATTCATCCAGTGGATTTTCCGCCGACTCCAATCTTTGAGTAATGTCTTTAATTTTAGAGTCTCTGCTCTGTAACACCATGAGGTTCCACTCAAATGGGTTGTCCTCAATCATCAATATATATAATACTCTAAAAGATCTACTTAAGGCATCAACGAGCCATTGTCAATGAGCCATTTTCGATCGATAAACTACTTTAAAATCAAAATTTTTAAGTTCAAGGTTCCTCTTGGCAATTGCATAAACGAATCTTGCTATGCGATCGTATTTTTCTAAGATCTGAGTAACAACGCTACAGTCTGAAACAACTGTAAAAGATATATCCTGTAAATAGATTCGAAACCTACGCAAAGCTAGAGTTTTTAACTCAAAACTGTGGTATCATGCTTTAATTTTGGCAATCTTGTGGCTAAAATAAAATATAAGATTTATATTATGCATTTTATTATTTTTTTTTGCTTTTTGTACGAGAATTTCTCCGAACCCATGGGTACTTGCGTCATAGTGAAGCTCGGTACTGGCTTTTGGATCATATATAGCCAGCACCAGTGCTTTCACCAATTTATTTTTCAATTTCACGAACGCAAATCACTCTTTATCTCCAAAGACAACTTAAAGACAGCTTAAAGACAGCTTTTTTTTTAGAAGATATAGTGGTCAAGCAATAACTGAAAAGTCTTTAATAAACTTTTGAAAGTATTGTATGAAGCTAGACAAAAGAATGAACTTCCTTGATGGTCTTGGATTCGGGGAAATTCTACATTACCGTGCCTCTATCTGTGGGTTGTATCCCTTCATATGGTATCTTGTATTCTATTTCCGTATACAAGAAAGCACATTTTTCCAGCTTCAATTTGTTGTTAATTAAAACCATGAAAATGGTTTTATATAAAACATTAAGGTGCAACTCCAATGTTTTAGTAGCAACAGTTTATATGAAATATCATTCATATAAACAACAACGTTGCCCGTCTCTATTAGTTCCGCAAGCTGCTAGCAAAGCTGCAAGTATTGAATCAATTGAGGTTCGATTTTAAGGCCAAATACATAAACCAATTACATAAACTCAAATTGACACAATAGAGTTACAAATGAAGTATACCTTACCAATTCCAGCACCATTTTAATATGATAGAAACCGTTCTTAAGATTCATTGAACTAATCCAGGTAGTACAAGGACGTTCACTATACGTCCGCGGACAACCGTTTCTGGACATTGGGATAGGAAGTTCAAATTATATCCGTCGGATGTCCTATGGATGTTCATGGGATGTACATTTGTCACAACTTTGTATGTCCGTAGAATGTCCAAAACATATTCAATTTTGGATTATTATGGACATGTTATGAACTAATTTTGGACATCTTTTCCTATTGAAGAGCTTGTTGCAATCAATGATCACTATCGATTTTTGTTTGCGTCATATGTTGCAAAATGCTCCTACCATAGCTCCTACTTCAACGCACTTATTGGAATGAGTATGAGTCGATAGGAGTAACAATCAAACCCTGTATATATATATATATATATATGATAGCAGATATTTATTAGAATATGCTACCGTCCAGTATATCCTTTGACTGTGTCTTATTCATTTTCTCTATTTTCACCAAATGTGAGTTAGCTCAATATTGCAACAAGTGCATCCTCGAATTTGATTAAAAATATTTAATAATATTGAATAGTTCATAAAAAATATTACAATTTTTTGGAATTAACTAATTTTATTTGGATAACAATAATATTGTTCAATATTATATTTAGATACTAATTATTTAACGTCACATATAATATATATCTTTTCAATAGACTTAATTAAAAAAAAAATTATTAATTTATACATTATAGGTATAAAATAATAGATTATTCAATACAATATAAAATAACGATATAAACGATACAAACTATTAATGATATGATATGATAAGATATTTAAAATAGACTATTTAATACTTTTTGGTTTTTGATTTGCAAGTTTTTTTTCAATCGCATCAGATCTTTCTTTTGCTCTTCTTGGCCATTTTTTAATAGCTTCTTCTAGGTCTTTTTTTTGTAAAAATCTCATTGTATGCTTCTCCTGCAGCTAAAAGGTATAAAATATGTATTCGAGCATAAATAAAAATATTTTTAAGTCAAATATTTATTTTTAGAGGTTTTTCCGGGTTATCATCACGTTCAGAATTTCTTATTTGTCGATGTTTCGCAAATATTATTGTGCTTTATTATAGCTGAATCAATTTAATTTCTGATGTATGCTAAACCTAGAGATCCTAAAAGTAGAGGTCGACCAAAGCCGACTCAATCCGTGATTGGCTCTGCCATGTTGTTGTGAAACTGAATATGAGAGTGAGTGAAGCGAATATGAGAGTAATAGCGTATTCGATTTACTGACTCGATCCGTCTTTGAATCAATTTGTTTTGTTTATTTGCAAAAGAAGAGCTGTGCAAGAAATGCAGCTAAAAAAACAAACCGATGACTCGGAGTTAGGTCGAATAAATCGAATATGTTATAAAAGAAGTGATGCCAGCTTGCTGTCAATTCTCCTTGATATTGGTGCACATTTTCAAGATCATGTGATTTCCAATTTTACAACATTATGCTGAGCTTTGGCCGATCTTGTAGGATGTCTAGCCAAATCTGATTAAGTAAATATTTATAAAATATCGGCAATTTAAAATTCGGTGATGATTCAGAAATCTAGAAAATTAGGAAAAGTTACTAAACTCCTAATTTTTAAATTTAAACAATATTAATTACTTATCAATTAACATTTCCGTTAATTTCAATTCTTGATGTTTATGTTTTTTCTCTAATCAATTGCTTTCGACCAACTTATTACTTAGAAATTAATTCAAGTTTCGTCTCAAATTCAAAGGAATGATTACTACCAGTACGAGATGCTTATGCAACCTGCACATATTTATTAATTAAATATTTGAATTTCATAATATTGGGGTTGTTCAAAAAGTCATTGCGTTTTTTTCATTTGATTTTCAGATGTGTTTATTTAATATATGTACTGAACATTAATCAATGATATATTGGCCGTTTTATTCGATGACCTTCTGCCATCTCTCGGGCAACTTCATAATACCACGTTCATAAAACTTCTCTGCGAGAAACTTGTCTAGGTGCTGTTTGATGAAGTTTTCAGAAGCAAACGTTTTACCATTCAAGGTTTGCAAGAAGCGAAAGAGATGGAAGTCTGATGGTGCAAGGTCTGGGCTGTACGGTGGATGGATGTTTGGCAATAAACATTTCGACATGGATGATGCGGACATCATCGATGGTGTATGATATGTCGGTACACCCGCTCTTTATGAGTTAATTTTCAAGAGAATTCTTGATGATTCCCGAAGAGAATTCTCCTTTACACGAAAAACGATATGAACAAGTACAAGAGCTGGCGACGAACACGCACAAGCATTATTCGTAGGGCCGACTATTAAGCAACAGGAGATACATGTACAAATACGTAATCGCACCGTCGATCACAAAATACAAAAGAAGAAATCTGGAAAGTAGAAGTTACATTACACAATAACATTGAACGACAACGCGATTATGTGCACTGGAACGGCTAGTGAATCGTCTACGATTGCTCGACGAACCGAGCGGGCAACAATGCTCACGACAACGAAATGCTGTCGATCATCGAAGAACTTCGCGAAGCCGGTCTTATTACAAATTAAATTGCGTATTGATGAAAGAAGTCAGTCGAGTGGCATCAGCGAAAAAAATACTTTTGCCTTGTATATTACGCGTCGAATCATGAAAAGAAAATCCAACAAAAAGAGAAAAATTAGCTCTGAGAGTCGACTCATCGAGGAATTGTACGCTCCGGCGAGAAATTTTTTGCGAAGGCGTATCATAGTTCGAGGATACGACAATTGTGGCAGGCTGATAAAACAAAATTCTGTACAAGCAGCATTTACAACAATACATTATTTACCACGCAGTATAAACCACAAGACATTTGGAAAGAGAAAAAGCGCGTTTCACCTAACGCAAGAGACATCAAGTCTCATTTCACGTAAACATTGGTCCTTCGAGTCGGATATAGAGGATTGAGAGAATACAGAGAAATACCGAGGCATACGGATACATACAGATACACAAGTATCGCAGACTAATCGGACGAGATATAGGTTAATGCACACAAGCATAAAACATAAACACACAACAAGCATAAAACATACAAGCATAAAAGATATACAATGAAAAAAACTGTAAATAATCATCACACTAACGTATATATTCAATTGTCAATTATCACTTCCTATACTTATTCGGGCTAAGTTGCTATTGTGTAACGAGTGGCCAATATATACATAACAGAACGAAATTAAAATCATTAATTTCGCTCACAAGAACACGTTGCATTTTCGATCGAGCAATTAAGTCGTTATCTCACAGGAGAATCAACATCTCAACAATGAGCGCGTTGATTTTAGCGGAAGCTAAAACCAAAAGAGCTCAAATACAAATAACAAGACTAAAAAACTTTCATAGAAAATTTTGACCCAAATCAAGGATTACGGTACGAGGTTAAAGAGCGTAAGAAAAAATTAGAAGATTTATGGTCTCTGTTCGATGCGGTTCAATCACGTATCGAAATTCTGGAAAATATTGATCCCACAATCGTTGACAAAGATGTTCTTCTTGAACACCAATCACAACATCGAGCAAGTTTCGAGAATCCTTATTTTCAGTTAATTTTTAATTTCGCGTTACGAAATGGTAAATTATAATAAATGGTAATTGAGCAGTTCAATCAAAACGCACTTCCATCCTCTTCCCGTTCCAACAATAATTCAGTTCAATACGAGAGAAAGAGAAACGCGCATTAGGCTGCACAAAATAGATTTATTAATTTTTTCAGATTCCTACGAGGATTAGTATTTTTACCAAGACACCTTTGAAAATCCATTTAAATGAAGATTTGACTAAAATCGAGAAATTCCATTATCTCCGGTCTTCATTAAAGGATAAGATTGCAGAGATAATACATTCTACAGATATCACGACTGACAATTATCAAGACGCGTGAACAGTAAAAAAGAAGTTTGACAACAAGAGATAGATCGTTCAAAAGCATATTCGAATATTTGACGTGCCTGCTGTCCATAAAGAAAATCATATAGCTTTCAGAGAACTACTAGACACCATTTTCAAACACCTGCAAGCCCTCAAGGCTCTCAAGAGGCTACCGAAATCGTGGGACGATGTAATTATCCACATAATCATTTCTAAACTTGACATATCCACCAATAAAAGTAGGAAACTAGTATTCTCGATGCAAATATATCTGATCTAAAAATGTTAATGGATTTTTTGTCAAAGCGTTAGAATCCATACAAAGTAGGGCTCTTATCAATCAAACAAATAATATTCAAACAAATAATTATATATATATAATTGTTCATAAGCAAGTCGTAAATCCAAAAATACTTCAGTCACAAATATTGCTTCTAATCTCTCTTGCGCATGTTGTAAGGTGAAACATTAAGTTTATCATTGCGAAGAATTTCTCAAATTGTCAGTGGAAGAAAAATTCAAAGTTGTAAAAAAAGCAAACCTTCGTATTAATTGTCTAAGATCCACAGCGCACCAAGAAAAATTATGTAATTCAGGCACATGCTGCAAAGTAAGAAACACAATACTTTGTTACACACATCTAATTCAAACATTTCAGAACAATCCATATCAAATTTAAAAACATCAAATCAAGACAACAATGTTCCTCTTCCAGTATCTACACAATGTACATCATGACACAAATCATCTTTAAATCAGTTCTTTACATCAGTTCTTTAAACATTTTATTATCGATTGCAATCAAATACATACGATTCAAATAACATATTTCATTCATGTTGTGTATGACTTGACAGTAGTTCTCAAATGAACTTCATAACACGAATTTGCTAATCGCTTGCAGCTTAAAGAACAATCACTTGAGATTTTCGTAGCAGGAATTGTGGAAAAAACTGTTAAAGCAAATAAGTTTGTCAGCGTGTGTATCAAATCGCGCTTCAATAATTTTAGCGACAATATAGATTGCATGATATTGCAAAAGATAACACAAATTTTATAATACCTCAGAACTTTATATCCATACAAAATGTGTTTATTCCAAACAATATAAAATTAGCGAATTCTAATTTTGTGTACCAAGCATTGACATGTTGATAGGTGCAAAATTATTTTGAATCATTTGCACAGGTCAAATCAGACAATACAATAATATGCCTATCCTAGAAAAAACACAATGAATTTTGAATGAATCATTTCAGGCGTTGCGGCAAGTGCTACAACTAAATCAATTCTTTCGATTAGTTTTCATTTGACTGCAATAGATAATTTAAGTAGTATGCTAAATCGATTTTGGGAAGTCGAGCACAACATAACAACAATTTTCAATTCATTGAATAACAAACTTGCGAAAAATTGTTTCTACAAGGCGTAAGGCGAAATGATAGAAGATGAAGGATGTTTTATCACATTACCAATAAAACACGACAAATTCAACCAACTCAAACAACTTAGGAAAATCTTGTGAGATTACTTTGCAACGTTTTAAGGCATTAGAAAGACGTCTTATAGCCCAACCTGATGTACGACGAATACAAGAAGTTTATGCGAGAGTATCAAGACTTGAAGCACATGCGAGAAGTCACTAACCATTTGTGGACTATCTCAGCTAATCAATCGTTCTACTTTCCTTATCATTCAAAATGAAACAAGTACCACTACTAAATTCGGAATTGTGTTCGATGGCTCATGCAAGAGCACTGGTGTATCATTGAACGACATATTAATGGTCGATCCTACTTTGCAAGAAGATCTCTTTTCTATTTTAGCGAAATTTCGTACATTCTTGATTGCCCTTACGGCAGATGTAAGCAAAATATATCGACAAGTATTGATAGATCCAAATTGTCCTTCAGCGCATCTTATGGCGTGACTTAGTAGATGAACCTATCAAAATCTTCGAATTAGTCATCGTAACATATGGTAATCACTGTAACATCTGCTGCATTGTTTCTAGCAATCAGAGCTCTGGAGGAAACTTGCCGAAGATTATTTGAGCCAATATCCAGTCGCATCAAAAATTACCTTAAGAGATTTCTATGTCGATGATTTGGTCACAGGAGCAAATATCAAAGAGGAAGCAATCATAATCAAGGAAAAAAATTAATCAATTATTGCAAGAAGGAGGATTCGAGTTGAAAAAATGGGCATCCAATGCAGCTTTTCTCCAAGACCAGCAATCTATGGTAGACCAAAGAGAATTCATTTTAGCATCGGACAAGGAATCAAAGAAATGCACATTAGGTATCATTTAGAACTGTCAGTCCGACATACATTCAAGATTATCAGTATTACTTATCTATCATTATTAGCCTATGAAAAGAAGTATTTTATCTCGTATTGCTTTAATTTTCGATCCACTCGGATTAATAGGTCCAATCACAGTAACAGCAAAAATTATTATTCAGGATCTCTGGCGTCTTAAGCTTGATTGAGATGAATCTATTCCCTTGGAACTAAACACCAAATGAAAACGATACGAAACGGAGCTACGAGACATATACATACTTCGGCACGTCATACCTATACATTCACAACCACAACCTATAAACCAATACATTCATGTTGAGGTACACGTTTCTCCGACGCTAAAGCTGCATACGAAACATTTACTTGCATTCCATGTCAACCAATAGTGAACATTCAACACCTGCTCTGTTCCAAATCCAGAGTAACATCGTTAAAAAATTTATCTTTGCCACGCCTTGAATTATGGGACACTGTTATTGGCACAATTGTTCGATAAGGTCTTAAAATGCCTTCCCTTCACTAAATTAATAAATTAATAAATAATAAATTCTGTCTATCTTTGGATTCTATGATCGTTTATTATGGCTACAATCTCCCAGTCGAATATGGTCAGCCTTCGTAGGCAATTGCATAGAAGAAATACAACACCTAACACCTGCCCAATCATGGAATCACGTACAAAGCGGTGATAATTTTGTCTCTTCTGTCAAAAGGCGTCATACCAGCCTCATTGGCTCAGCGAGACATCTAGTGAACGGGACTTCCAAGTATGAAAAAGAAGAACGGCCTCCTTTCTTATGCAAATGAAAAACCTTCTAGAAAGGAGATCCCAGATCAGCTGCATTTAGAGTAATATATTTATTAATAACATTATTTATTTAAGAAAAGAATTATGAAGAAAAGGAAAAAACATAGGATCAAATGTAGGATCTTCAACATTCTGATCTCGCATCTAACGCTCGAGATCATGTTGAGTTCTTACGGATTACTTCTACGAATGCGGTACATAAAATACACAGAAAATCGTAAACTATATCTCGTCACATTTTGAAATCATTTTTGTTATTATACGTTAATGAGAAAAGTATATGATTAATCCTTTCGCTTACAATATCGTATGAGACTCGTGGTAAAGAAATTGAGTCAAATATTGTATGAATATCATAGATGAGAGTTGTGATTGAGCCAAACGTAAACAACACGTTCCAAGATTGATTATGGCATGCGCCATCGGAATTTAAATCGTAGGGCAAAGAATTAATTTAATAAAAATTATGTATTATCTAGAATGTCTCTTTCCCCCTTATAATACACGCCAAGCGGCCAAGATCGCCAAAAAAGTATTTTCGGTCGCTAGAAACAAGAGACCACAGAGGGAAGGACAGACTCTGAGGGACAGACTCGCTGTTTTTTTGTTTACTAGACCCAGCTCGGCGTGTCCACGAAGGCGGATTATAATCAGAGCTTCTATCTGCTTTGTTTTTTCTCTGTCTCGTTCTATTGAGACAATGGAAAATGAAAAAATTTTAAATTACAAACACGGTTGCCAGTTTTCCGTTCTTTTTTTTTGACAGAGACTTCGGTTTCTTGGACTCTAGCAGACGTGAAAATCCCCAATTTTTGTAAACTTTTCACGTCTGCTGGAGTATTGAATATTAGTCCAAGAAACCGAAGTCTGGCAAAAAAAAACGGAGACCTGGCAATCGTGTTTGTGATATAAAATTCTTTCATTTTCCTTTTATTATATTTATCATATATCTTTCTCATTAACGTATAATATAATAGCAAAAATGATTTTAAAACGTGATAATTGATGAGATATAGTTTACGACTTTCCGTGCGCTGTATGTATCGCGTTCGTAGAGATGATCCACAAGAACTCAGCGTGGTCTCGGATGTTAGATGCAAAATCAGAATGTTGAAGATCTTATATTCGATCCTGCTTTTTCCTTTTTTTCATAATTTTGTTTTAATAAATAATAATAAAATTAATAAAAAACAAAGAAAAAAGAGGACTACGAGTCAAAAATTATTATATAAGATAAAACATGATAATGTAAAATGTAAAAAAAAAACAATAAAGAAATATTTTAAATTAAAAATTTAATATAGAATGCTAGTAATAGACAGACGTTTCGATCGGATCATTTTCAATATTAAAAACATACATAATTACAGTCGGAAAAAATAAAAACATAATAAATTATCTATTACGCTTTCTAAAGCAAACGCTGGTAACATGAAAACGAATATCATAATGTTCACAATTATAATTTAATGGAAAGAAAACGTACGCATAATAATAGCTACTTGCAGTCAGTCATTGAAATGCTTATTAATGTCAATTTTAATAAAAGAATGAATGTCCTTTGATTAAAAATGAATGGAGAAACGCAAATTTGAGTCTAATTCTGTAGATAAAATATAATGTAAGTGAAATTATAGCGCAAGATTATTAACAAAAAAAATATGAACTATTAAAAACTAGCATGCAAAACGATATAATATATAAGAAGATACATATTGGGAGTACAAATTAGTTTGGTCCGTTTCCCTAAAGATAGCTCCAGCTGTTGTGAATGGTTCATAGTGACAGTGATTTTGGCAATTTTAGAGAAGTTAAACATCTGCTAATAATATTCAGTTTATATCGCTTTGAGTTTCATATAAAAACCTTGATTTTTACTGTGTTCGAAATGTCGAATTTTGAATTTGGAATTAGCCAAGCAGCATTTGCGGAAGATTTTGATTTTCTGCTTTAATTGGAAGAAAAGTGCGGCTGAAGTCCATCGAATGCTTGTCGAAGTTTATGGTGACACTGCTCCAACTGATAAATCATGTAGAGAATGGTTTCAAGAATGGAGATTTCAGCGTTGAAGACAAGCCTCGCTCTGGACAGCCAAAAAAATTCAAAGATAAAGAATTAGAGACATTACTCGAAGAAGATCAGAATCAAACGCAAGAGGAGCTTATAGAATCATTGGGGATAACTCAACAAACCGTTTCTGTATGATTGAGAGCCATAGGAATGATTCAAAAACAAGAAAATTGGATGTCTTATGAACTGAAATCGAGAAACATTGCAACAAAAGTGTTTTACCAATCGATTGTTATCAAGAATCCTCAATCAACGATTTTATAAAAAACATGCGACAGTCCGATCGAGATTTCCTTTAACGATTATCTTATTAATCTTTATAGTACAAATAATAATCTTTATAGTACAAATAAGTTTCCGCCATTTTTTATCAAAAATTAAGCATTTATTGTGAAAGAAGTGGTACATAATGTTTTATTCAAAGTAATGGTCGCTAACCACTACTTTTTCCCATCTTTCTGGTAGCATATGGATACCGCGTCGGAAGAACGCTTCATCTTTTGAGGCTATCCAATCATCGATACAATTTTTGATATCTTCATATGATGTGAAGTGCTGCTCAGACAGGCCATGCTCATTGATCGGAACAAGTGGTACTTGGAAGGAACAATGTCTGGAGAATACGGCGGATGAGATGGAACTTCCCATTTGAGTGTTTCTAAGTAGGTTTTGACCGGCGCCGCAACATTTGGTCGAGCATTATCATGCAGAAGAATAATTTTGTCATGCCTGGAGTAGTAGTGGGCGCGTTTTTCCTTGAGTGCTCGGCTTAATCTCATCAATTGTGTTCGGTAGAGAGCCCCAATAATGGTCTCATTCGATTTGAGCAATTCATAATACACGACACCAAGCTGATCCCACCAAATACACAACATGAGTTTTTTTCCATGAATATTCGGCTTGGCTGTCGATGTTGAAGCATGGTGGTTCCCATGATTTCCTCTTCTGAGTTATCGTAGTGGATTTTCATCATCAGTGACTATACGAT
>Ga0157363_1001315_pt1 | contig 20587 bp, 15 predicted proteins | sample AttsexASBM1_FD_111477 | JGI IMG/M metagenome (GOLD analysis project Ga0157363, IMG submission 111477) | Fungus gardens microbial communities from leaf cutter ant in Ribeirão Preto, State of São Paulo, Brazil - Atta sexdens ASBM1 | ecosystem: Host-associated > Fungi > Mycelium > Unclassified ... | reverse complement strand
TATATTTTTGTGTGTGTGTGTGTGTGTGTGTGTGTGTGTGTGTGTGTGTGTGTGTGTGTGTGTGTGTGTGTGTGTGTGTGTGTGTGTGTGTGTGTGTAATATTTCGACTACCATAAAGAAATAATGTTCGCAATTTTAAGTATCCAAAAATATAGGGATAATTCTGCTGATAACGCTTGTGAGCAAGTAGAGCGGATTAAATTGAGTCGAAAAGTTCTCTACTATTTTGCAATAGTTAACAAGATATTAATTACTAAAAATCGCTAAATATTGATTTTCAATAATTTTTTACTCAAATACTATCAATTTTACAAAAAAAAAACATCGAGAGACAAAAATTGTTTATTTTCCTCATAAAATTCTGAGAATTTTTTAAGAATTTTTTAATATTGTATTTTTTCATATTGGTAAAAATAGTTGCCAATATATATATGTAAAAATACAGTAAAAAGTTGATAAAAAAGTTGATAAAAAATTCTGAAAAAATTCTTAGAATTCTATAAGAAAAAAATAAACAATTTTTATCTCTGGTAGCTTTTTTTGTAGTATTTGAGAAAAAAATTATTGAAGACCAATATTAGGCAATTTTAGTAATTAATATTTTGTTAACTATTGAGAAAATGATAGAGACCTTCCCGCCTCAGTTTAGTCCGCTCTACGTGCTCACGAGCAGTCAGCAGAATTATTAAACCCTGTACATTAACAGCATTTTTATTACAACGCAATATTTTCTATCTATCACAAATATCACATGAATTTTATGATTACGATATTGGTTGTTCATTTCACAAGGTATCAAATTTTACATCATTCTTCGTTGTTTATCACGTTTATTGTTCGTCATATGGAAGATGACTTCTTTTCAGTTGACTTTTCAATGTCCAAATGTTCAGATGTGAATCTTTACTAATTAGCATTTATTTAGTCAGCACTTCGAGTTAAAGATTTATTGTAAAATTCAAAATGTAATGATATGGTTCAAATTCAATTAAAGCGTTTAATACAATGGTCTTAATCTTTTGAAATACTTGAGAAAGTTATTGTTAATGATAAAAACAATCTTTCGAGAGTTCTCTTGAACTGAAGTGAGTTGGAGCAGTGTTATACTGAACCTTTCGATTGCGTTAGAATAAACTTTAAATAGAGAACTTTTGTAACGATACTTTCTTCGATTGAATTTGTTTTCTAGAATATCATTTCAAAAAATCAATTGCAACTCACCCGTTGAAATCAATTTATTTTTTTCCCCTTTAGCGTCGTTTAATCAGATGACTGAAAATTTAATTTGGTGAAAGCGTATAGCTTATCGTCGAATAATCCCGCAAGAAATGATAACGTTATTAACTCGATTTCGCTTTGTTATGCATCGATGCTGCAATGGTGACACTATTCTGCCGAACGGCATCGCGTCATTTCGTTTTATGAAGCGCAATAAAGTTCCGTGTACACAATTAATTAGTTTACCAAGAGAATTTTAATTGGCCGGGATTAAGGCGAGAACTAACCATGGCAAGTGTCTTTAAAAACAACCATATTTAAAGCGAAGAGATATTTTGTGGCAAATGATTTAGAGTTGATCCTTCCTCATCTTATAATTTTTTTGTTCTAACTGATTTTTTAATCCGCGGATTTATTTGCATTATTATTATCTTTTTAAGATACATAATATTTTTTGTTAACAAATAAATGCATTTTGTTAAGAAATGATAACAAAAAATAATCAAAATGAAATGCATCAGAAAAATTAAATCGAAGTTAGAAAATTTAAAAATCTATAAAATTTTGTTTCTAATTATTATTTGAAATATTCTTTGAATTTTTATGATGTATGAATATTTAAAAAAAAAACATACGTACAATTGTATTTTTAAGTGTCTAACTGTGTTGTGTAATGGATCGTGATTTCTCGCCTACGTATAATTAATTCTTCATTTATTGTTTGCCATGCACGTGGCAATTGTATCAAATTCTCATTTCTCCAATTACGCTTTCGTTAGTTGTTTGATCAGTTTCTCACGACTGCTAGAGCGATTATGCAACTTTCAATATCCGAGAAATCTGTATCATACACGTTTCTCACGCTAAATAAAAGTTCGATTAATTCGCTTAATTACTGCAAAATGTGTTTATCATGCGAGGCAAATCGAGAGTTTGTGATCAATTATGTATGTTCTCTTAATAAAATAATTTTTCCAATTGAACTTGTAACTATGAGGACAGATAAATATGCTAGTGAACTTAAGAGAAAATAAAATTCGGAATTTTATTGTCGCGCTTATCATAGCTTACAAATTGCTTAATCAAACCGCACCAAATCCACAATGTGCAACCGTGAGGATTAACTACGGAAGATTACGATGTAATTATGTCGGTGCCGCATATGTAGAACGTTATCACGAATTAGTGACGTCATTGACATGCCGTATTTCTCTCGCTATTATCTCGAAATACATATATATATATATATATAGATATATTTCGTTATTATCTCGAAATATATATATACATATATGTATATATCTTTTTTTTCTCTCACTTTTTCTTATCAAGAACGGAATTCCGTTCCGAACAATTTTACGGATTATAATGTAATGATATACTTTAGGCGGAATTTATTTTTCTGTATAAAATATGAGTATATCATACAAGCAAAACATTTTTTTCGACTTTTGTAGTATTAAAAGTCAAAAATTTGCAGTTTGATTCTCACTGTGATATAGCGAAACATTTCTAACAAGTTTGCTCTAATTTTTTATGTAAAATAAAAATTAAATCATGAAAAATATTTGTAAATTTTGTTTTTATGTATCTTGTACATGAAACTTTACTTTTAGAAAATTTTCCGTCACAATCAAATCAGTATTATATGATTTTAAAATTATCTTAAAACATATTTCATTGTCTTAAAATATTATTTTTTCGTTTGTTACAAAATTAGTTACATACATTCTGTTTATAATATTTGTAATAACAGTTTATGAATCTCAACATTGAATTAAAATAATCGCGTGAAGAGAAAACAGTTTTCGAACCAAAAAGCTTACGATGTTGTCGACACACAGCACGCGCTGTTACGCGATTCAGACTGTGTGTATGTACACGAAGTTAAAGAGATCCCACCGCGATATATAAATGTCGCGTGATATGTATCCGCTAAACGTTGTTCTCGAGCGATTTGCTGGCGTCGTCGGTGTCTCACTCGGTTACTGTTCTGAGTCGACATTCTGCAATTGTCTCCTAACGACGAGGAAGAAGTCGCGCGAGATCGTGAAGCCGTTGGCCGCAGATCAGTGAGACCCGATCAGCTGGATGACTACGCGAAATTTGGAAAAAATGCTGCGACTCACCACTTTATCGAGGGTCCGTTTTTTACGGTATACCAATGATTTAAAATAATCTTACAGTCGCGGTTCCTTGGGGAGAGATTTAACTCTATTCACAGTGGCAGAGATTGAAACAGATATAGTGGTGAGTTGGGTCTTCCAATTTTGCTAGGAGATAGCAAAATAATAGACTTAATCACAATCTGTATTTAATTGTGTACATACTGAAAAAAATATAGTCAATTTTAATAAATATTTAATTGAATACTGCCAACTAAATATTTATTAAATATAAAGATATATTTATTTGATATAAGAAATGTTAATTTGATTTAACAATCTAATTTTTTATTGAACTAATTTTTTATTTAATTTTTTTATTGAACAAATATTTATTGTAAATAAATGTTTAGTTGGCAGTATTGAATTAAATATTTATTAAAATTAACTATATTTTTTTCTCAGTGCACTTATCCAGTTTTGGAAATTGAATTTATGTTTGTACATGTTTGAATTTGATTGTGTACTAGTTTCAATATTTAATCAATTGTTTTTAGTTTTTTATCGTCGTATGATAATTTGATAAAAAAATTATGACTGTATCTTAAAATTATAGATTTATAGCTTTTTAAGAAGCGTTTAGTCGTCTTAAGCAGTGATACATACATACATTCACAATTTTTTTTCATATTAACACATTGCGTTTTTATAATCGTGTTTTTTAAAAAAAACTATAAATCATTATGTGAATCATACATCTATTTAATCTATCAATTAAATTGTGTTACACTGTGTTCTAAAAAATGATAAATTATATCTTTTTTTTTTTTTAAGAGACGCAATCTTTTAAAAGACACTTTCATTTTAAATTCATATATACTCGTCAACAAAATTATCGCAACATAAATTTATATTAAAATTTTGCGTAACTTTAAGTAAGCGTAACTCTGAGAAATGGACATATTTAAAAAGTTTTTTTTTATTTTCAAGGACAAATAAAAAGATAAATTTTGAGATGAGGCGGAAATAAAGATGAATTCAAAATTTATGAAAATCTTAAAGTATGGATTCTGTCCTTGAATAAAAAAAACTTTTTAATATTATATATTCATTTTTCACGGAGTTACGATTATTGAAGTTATGCAAAATTTTATAAATTTATTTGCGATTAATTTGTTGACGAGTGTATTTAAATAATATTTATGTAAAACATTAATATATTTATTTGCATTAAATCGATGTATATATTATTCTCAAAGTAGTAAATTTTTTCTTTAAGAAACATTTGATTGTTGTAAAGCCGAATTGTATTGTTTCTTATTATATTCATGAAAGAATTATTTTTACATAATCAAAAATGTATTTAAGTGTTAAAATTCGGTAATTCTACGTGTGTGCATATTTTCTTCATAGCAAATGAAAATTTTTGATTTTCGTGCTGAATAGACAGTTCAAAGAGAATGCCATGCGGAAGGCCAAAGACGAACGTCTTAGAATTGCGGCGGCGTTATTCCGTAATAGTTTCGATGAAGACGATGATAATGGAAAGGAGGACAAAGCCGTACCAACAAAAGAATCGGAAAAAAGTATTTCACAAACAACCTCTGATGACGATTCGACAAAAATCGAAAGAAAGACCAGCGTCACAAAAGCGGAGATTTCTTCAAAATTGGTCTCACCTAGCTTTGAATTTGCAACTTCTACTTTATACATGAGAGATCGCATCTTTAAATGCTTACAATCGTTGGAAAACTCCGGCTCGTCACCGAACAATATAGACGAGTACGCAATATCAGATCGTCGTAACACAAAAGAAGAATACAATAAGGGCAGTGATGTGATTTCGAAAGTCGAAACACGAAGATTGTCAGTGCCGATGACGGAGTCTGACGATGTCTTCCCTTCGCTCAAACACGAAGATGTCATTACGAAGGAGTCATCTGCGAGGTTTCAACCTTCATCAATCAGCGATCACCCAATGCGTACTCCTACGAAACCAACTACTACGGCTAAATCGAAACAATCTCAATTGACGCCGGATTTCTTAAAGGTTCCTTCGGGATCTAGCGAACATTTTCGTTTCTCGACATTATCAGAACGATCGACAAGTGTGAAAGAACGCTCGGATGTCGAAAAAGTACATAATGCAGTACCACAACCATTGATAGCCGTTATTCGAGACAGTTTCGATGAGAAATCCAGCAGTAGTCGCAGATTAACGTTGCCGATTACAAACTCTGATTTGAACCAAACCTTGCTAAATCCTGCGACGGAAACCAATCAAAAGTCACCAACCTTTGATGATATCCTAGCTGGCACCAGCGTGAATCCAATCCGAAAGTCCAGCATAGCAAACGCAGCTATCTGTTCGAGTTTGGCTCCCAGCTTGCTTGGAGCTATTCCCGGTGTGCCGAATTCCCTCTTACCGAATGGAGATTACAATCTGCAACGAAGTGCCACGTTGTCGAATCTGTCAACCACTTCCACCACCATCAGCGACGACATTTCCATTGATAGAACGCGTCGCGGATTAAGGTCGTTTCTTCGTCTTCACATACCCGAGTCACATCCTGCGACCTGGCACGACGAGGACTACCATCATCACTTGCACAATCATCATCACCATCATCATCATGTGTTCTCACATATTCACGTACCCTCCATCACCTTCACAGCGCCAGCCACCGATGGTATCGGTCGCAAATTTAACTTCGCCATCCGAAGGCATTCACAGGCGGTTAGTGTAGAGTCAGGATGCACGTCGTTTCGCCATTTTTGTTAACATTTTTTTTTTATTAACACCCATTAAAAGTTTGGCTATTTTTTCAATCAAGTAAAACATTTCTGATTTGGGGAAAGCTAATATAATATGAAATATTAACAAATAATATTTAGAAACTAAAGTAGATAATATAGATTTATGATTCAAAGGGCCTTACTTAGGACTTCTTTCATCAATTTCTGATTAAATAATCGACAATTAACTCGCAAAAGTGCCAACAACAGTTTAATATATCAGAATATCTCCTCTCTCTTCCTCTTTTGTATTTGGCTTACGTTGGCAATCACGTGATTGAGTTAACTATTGATTAGCGTTAATCGGAATTGAAAGAGCCCTTATTCTAAATATGACATCATGTACCTAAGAACTATCTATTCGAATCTGGCACGGAATTAAAAGAGATCGTACAAATAGTGGATTTATTTTTAGCCTGAATTTTTTAAGTAATTATAATAATAGTTTTTAGCAACTGAATTTTCAATGTTTATTAAAAGAATGGGCGTGAAATAACGAAATTACGCTGATAAATCGAACAAATAAGAAAAATTAAAATTTTTTTGTCATTACTTTATTGAGCATAAACCCGTACGACGATAATATCACGTGTCAGATTGGTTAGATATTGACGTAAGTGACTCTATAACATTAGATTTGATTAATTCGTATACTAGCACATGCTGTGGTTAAAATAATTTGCGCTTTACATTGACACGCCTGTTTAAGATCGAACCGAGCTGAAACGATGACGACGCTTTCGTTACAAATAATAGAATACTAATTGTTGCAATTGCAGGCCGCCGAAGACCGTCAATGCTTCCGTTGTCGACATAACTCAAGCTTTTATCTTATCGGACTTGTTGCATTTATAACTGATAACTAATCTGTAATCAGTAGGAACCGAATGTCATGGCCATCTAATAGCTAGATAATTATTAAATAATTTAATAATTATCTTAGACAATAATTAAATTGTCTATTGTCCTACGTCATATTAATATGAATTAAATAATTTCTCGAAATATTACGAAAAGATTACTACAATTGAAAAGCTGAACGATTACATTTTTATGAATATTAATCTTGCCACTCTGAAATTCTAAAAGTATTTTTTCAATCTCGAGATAAACATACAAAATTTAATTGAAGTTAATTACATTTCAAAAATTTTTAATCACGAACCCTTCATGGCTTTAAAATTATTACTGTATCTTTAATTTAATAACAAACTGTAGTCATGACTAGTAGATAATTTGATAAATCTAATATATTATATATATGATAGATTAATATCTCTGAATTATACCAATAAAACGCATTAGTGCCACGTGTCAGAAAAAATTTTGGAGACACATAACGGCAAATACGACGTGCGCACATAGTGGAATCTTGCTCGACTTCTGTCATCGATTTGACAGCTAATGCTCACGCCATATCCGTCGACACTTGCAAATTAACACAGTGATATTGATTTTATCTCGACGTAAAGCGCGCATCAGTATCATCTGCTTTGATGCATATAATACTAAACTATGCGACTGCCAGATATTTCAGCATAGTGACAAAATCAACCGCATGAAATAGACCTGATCTAATATATCTCTGTGTACATGTGTGCGTGTGTGTGCTTATATGCGTTTGTACTCCTGCATCGAATTTTTATTCAGTAGAGCTCGGACCGTAGTAAACGACGAATGGTGCTATAATCCCTGTAAGCGATTCTAGACATTGAAAAAAAAAACTTTTCTCTCAGACTGAGAGACGTTTCTGATTTGAGAATCGACGCTGAAGCACGTTTTAGAATTTTGCATCAGAAACCGGATTCACATTTCTGACAGATCGCCTTTCGTATTCTTTCATCAAGTATTTACTCGTATTTTTAGTTCTAAAACGTGAACTATTAACAAGATTATTAAAAATATCTGGATTTAACATTAATAATGTTTATGTGATTTGTATAATTTATTGGATCATAGCGCTTTACTTCATTTATATCATACATGTTTCTAAAAAATGTAAAAGTTATCAAATTCACAGAAATTCAAAAAACATGTGACCTTCCGAAAATAGAGATTTTTAACTTTTAAACTCTTTTTTAAAATTTATATTCTTTTCATTTTTAACGAAGTTACAGCTGCTGAATGTTGAAGTTTGTATAATATTGTGAACTTTTATTCCACTCCAATATAATTTGTAGCAAAGTTTACTATTACTATCGCTGTTATATGAGGGAAGTACAGGACTTTCGCATCGCAGGATTATGAGTATAATCCCGTCAAGGAGTATTTAGCAGAGTGTAGTATATCCTTTTACATACCGTAAATACCAAGTCAATTTATACGCGTAAATTTTATCGATAATATACATTATGTCGACGAAATGTTATTAAATTATTGCCGCAGGATCTTTTTTGATTAAAAAAAAATAAAACACGATATTTATTATAAGATTATATCCCTGTTCGATGTTTAACCTACATTTGTAGTAATAACATCTGTAATGTTACTATAATATCTACATGTATATAAATTCCGCAATGTAAAAGTGCACAGATCGCAGAGCAAATTTGATTTTAGTCAGATTTTATCGTAAGTATTGTCTGAACGTGCAAAATTTTTTTACACTAATTACCTTGTATGAAGGTCTGGGCATGAGAAATAATATGAGTGTTGAACAAGTAATAAGAAGAAAAATAGATGAAATTATCTCGAACAAAATGAAAAATTATAACGAAAAAAAATTACATATGTTTAAAATAAAAAATAGAAAATTAACAATTAAAAATAATTAACAATAATAATTAAAAATAATTAACATAATAGGAAACAATGAATAATAAATAATAAAGTTAATTCGTGTAAATGGAGCATGAAAAAAATAATTCTATTTCTTTTATTCTGCTTTGCATCTGAAATTTATAATTAACATTGCTAACTTTTTGTTCGCAGCTTCATTGCTTTCTCCAACAAGTACTTAGTTGTTACCTTATCATTCGTGTATCACTCATTATCGCTGACCCAGATTCCATTCCGCAAGATCGAAAAACGCAAGCAGCGTTCTCTAAATCTTTTTGTCGCGAATGGAGAACGTACGCTTTGCATGTAATTGCAAACTAAATTGAAACGATTACAGTTAATATATAATACGCAATTCTTTCACGCATACTCATTGCTGTCGCCATTAAAATGAAATCATACATCCAATATCGTTCAGGAACAGAGGAAAAACTCGGTTGGATAATACCGATCTCTGTTTTAACGCAGAATCGAAGCAAAAATGCGTTTTTTACTTTGAAGTTGAAACTGGATGCTATTTACAGGCGCGAGCTTTAACAAGGAAAAACCGAGAAGTATGAGTCAGAATTTCAGAAATCTTAGGAGGTATATTTTTTTTATTTATTTGCTTGGATTAATACTTGATTGAGATTGCCTTCGGCGATTCAAAATCGGTGCTTGCTCCGCATTCCAATAATTTGAAAGCTTATTTCTGTAATACGCTGTGGCTCAGCTGCACCATTTGCATCGAAGCATAATATATTATTGAAAACTAAATTAAATAGAGGCATAGATGTACAAAGTTCAGATAATTTTGAATGAAAAGACGTTTAAAAGATGAAATTTAGATAAACCCAAAGAGATCCAAAAATTTTTTACATCTTTAAATTTTTTGTACTCGACAATTATGATATTTCTGAATAAAGGAATTGAATGGTGCAATTTGCTATATATTTCGTACATGTATATGTGTTTTTTCTGTGAACAGCGATTGGATTTACTTAATTTTTCTCGAGTTTTTCTAATGGATTTTTAATAACAACAGGAAAAATTGGACACAGCATCGAAATCTCACGACAATCGCTCTTGATTTTTCTATAGACATTGCATCGGACTGACTCGATGGTATCGCTTTGTTACCGATCACTTGCGAGCTATATCTCAGATGATAATCTCGTCGGACTGCAGAGCTTCCTCGAAAATAAGCGAGTGCAGGTCGACGACAGAGATGAGGTAAGTGATCATGAATCGCTCGAAAAGATCGTGTTCAAAGATCGTGTGCAATTCAGAAATTCCAGAATATTAAATTATAATAACAATCGATATAAATAGATGATAAAAATCTCATTCTCATGGGATAGAAAATTTTGAAGAAGAAATAATCTAAGAATAATTTATAGATAGTCTCTAGGTTAATTAAATCATGAATAAAAAATTCATGGCTACGTGAAGGAAAGTTCTTCCTGTTCTTCGTTGTTATATTTAAACTGTCGAACTTTTTTTTGACAAATTATTCTTTTATAATAGAACGGTAGTACCGCCCTCATCCTTGCAGCAACTAAAGGAAAAATACACTTTGTCCGAGAACTCATCAATCATGGAGCGGACGTTAATGCTGAAGACGCGGTTAGTATCCGTTTGATTATATATATATATATATTAAATAAAAATTTCAGTATATTTACGTTTCTGTATAATTTCTTAGGATAATTGGACAGCGTTACTGTGTGCAGCGAAGGAAGGCCACACAGAAATTTGTCTCGAATTGCTCGAACACGGCGCCGATTTGGAGCATCGAGACATGGTCAGAAGAAATTGTACACTTTACTAACCTGGCATAATGCCATTAATGAAAACTCATTATATTTGCAAAAATTCTATCTTTTTTCATTATATCAAGAGTTTTATCGTCTTTTTTGTCAAAATTATTTTCTTTAATACAAAGATATTCCAAAATTCACAACTCAAAATACTATAGCAAGCAAATTCTTGAAAAATTTAAAGTTAAAAAATTATTTGTAAATTTTTTATTTTATGCAGTAATTTTTTAGATACATAGATTTAAATATGCCAATTATAGACTACGTTTAAACCTGTTCATGACACGCGTACAGTGAGTAGTATTAATGAGTGCATATTTCAACGCTGAGCTTATCAGGTGACCGTCTAAATAATCTGTAATTGGCTATATTTAAATCCTTATTATTTTGGAAACAAATAACTTTTTTTATTTATTTTTTTAAAAACTTTCTTGCTACTATTTAAATCACGAATTTTGAGACATCCTATATAATTTTGTTAAGATTTTTAACATATTAGTATATCACACATTAACATTTTTTAATAATATTCTCTTTTTTATTATTATTTAATATCACTATATACCTATGTTTTTTATCGATTAATTTGCATTTTAGCTTTAAACAAAGATATATAAATATCTTTGTTTAAAAAAATTAACGTTGTAGATAAAAAATTGAAGGAGTTTTTTTATTGCAGGGTGGATGGACGGCGCTCATGTGGGCGACGTACAAGGGTAAGTCGACGACGGTGACGATGCTGCTGGGGCGCGGAGCTGACGTCAACGCGCATGGAAATTTTCATATATCCTCGTTAGTATGGGCCGCTGGCAGGGGTTATACTGATATAGTCAAAGATCTCATTGCTCACGGGGCGAAGGTCAATGTCGGCGACAAGGTAATCGTCAGCGGATGTACTACAGATCGATGGCCAATGCTTTACTCTTGGGATACTCATTATTTTTTCAGTATGGCACAACGGCACTTATATGGGCATCACGCAAGGGAAATATAGAAATTGTTGATAATCTTCTTAAAGCAGGGGCCAATGTCGACACAGCAGGCATGGTAAGATCGATAAATCATAATAAAAAATAATACGGAAAAGTGAGTAGGTTCCAAGATGAAAACTAATATGGTGAAATTATCGTATAATTATGAATAGAAACGTTTTAATATAACAAGAAATATTTCAGAACTTTTCTAATTTTAGATATCAAAATTATTATTATTAATTTGTGATATTTATATCCTTTTAATGACTTTCTTGTAGTATTCATGGACTGCTCTGGTCGTGGCAACCCTCGGTAATCACGTGGAGGTGGTATCGCTACTATTGGAGCACAAGCCTAACGTCAACGCTCTAGACAAAGATGGTTGTACCGCCCTAGCGATTGCTTGCCGTGAAGGTCATCATGAAATAGCGAATGCTCTTTTAAATGCCGGTGCTTACGTTAATATTCAGGATCGTGTTGGTGATACGAATCTGATTCACGCGGTTAAAGGTGGCCATCGAGGCGTGGTGGAATCACTGCTGAAAAAATATGCGGACGTCGACATTGCTGGAAAGGTACGAATCTACAACTTATTTTTTTTTATATTTGCGTATCTTCCTCGAAGATCGACTTGGAAAAAATTATAGTTTTCACTGTGCATTGCGGTTCTCAATTATTGATCATTTCGGTAAGCCAGATTGTATCGAGAGTTCCATATGGTGAGATATGTGAAACTTGTTGAAGTAATCACTAGATTCAAGTATGATGGATATTTTAATAAGAGACGATCTTATGATAACGGATCCGGTTTTGTGGTATCCTTAAGCCACTTCGAGCTAGGTTCGTGACACCCTCGCGATATTTTTGAATCGTCCCAATCGAACTAACGACCCCGTCCGTATATATTTTAGGATAAAAAAACCGCAACTTACATAGCAGTAGAAAAAGGCAATATAGCGATACTCAAATTATTACTAAACGCTAACCCAGACCTGGAGATTGCCACGAAAGACGGCGACACGCCTTTATTACGGGCGGTGAGGTCGCGTAACGCCGAAATCGTGCAATTGCTTTTAGACAAGAAAGCCAAGGTCTCGGCTACGGACAAGAAGGGCGACACTGTATTACACATAGCGATGCGCGCGCGATCAAAAGCGATCGTCGAGATACTACTGAGGAATCCAAAGAATAGCCAGTTATTGTATCGTCCGAATAGACAAGGTGAAACCCCCTACAACATCGATGTTAATCATCCCAAGACGATGCTTGGTCAGATATTTGGTGCTCGTAAGTTAATCAGACGTATGCTATTATTTGTATCACGTTATTATTGGTAACTTAATTATATGTGGAAAACATACTTTTAATGTTTTAATTCATTTTATAAAAAAATGTAATAAACGTTACAGGGCGTTTAAATACTAATGAGGACAATGAAAACATGCTTGGTTACGATTTGTACAGCAGTGCACTAGCAGACATTCTTAGTGAACCATCGCTTTCTACGCCAATAACTGTCGGTCTTTATGCTAAATGGGGCTCTGGGAAATCATTTTTATTGAACAAATTAAGAGGTATCATCAAATGAGTTGTTACTATCTAATAATTTTACGGAATATCACAAAAATTATTTCTATGAACTGATAATTCTTTGATGAATTTAGAACAAAATCTTTTTTTAAAAAAATATTAAACTCAAAATTTAATTTTAAATGAAATATTATGTTATGACAATTTAAACTTTTGGAGTATTTTATATCTGTATACACGGTATATCTGTATACACATGAGCTTTATGAAAAAGTACTAACGACTATTATTTCAGAGGAAATGAAGAACTTCGCGCGACAATGGATCGATCCAGTATTCCAATTCTCTTCCTTACTCTTTTTAGTAGTAGCTCACGTATCTCTACTTGTGGGTATCATACTTGGCCTCGTCTTACAGTCGTGGATTATTGGTCTATCGTCTGGAATAAGTTTACTAGTTGTCGTTTATATTTTTTTGATACTCGTCTGGTATGCCAATAAGAGGTAAGAAAAACAGCAAGGAGTGAAATTCTATTTATTTTATATACAATGTCCTGATCGAAGATCTGTAATCATAGGTACGATTGGTACTGGCCGTACAATCTGACAGTAGCGCTAACCACCAAGCTGAATGCTCTAAAATTGCTATTGCAAGTAATCTTTTGTCATCCACCAGGCAGCCAATGTCATGATGGCATAGCAGTGCAGCCGATAAAGTTTTACTTCACAGATCAAACCCGCGTGGGTACGACTGCTGCCGGTGAGAACGCAGTCGTGCAGATGGTTGGCTCGCTGTACGATTCCATTGAGAATGACTACGGTTCTCTATCTACCAGATTATACAGAGCATTTCGGCCAAAACCGGATAAATCGACCACTACATGGAAATGGAGGCGTTTATGCTGCTTGCCTTACGTAATCATATTTGAATTCTGCTTATGCAGCTTGCTCGTCGGTATTTCGATACTTACGGTGTACCTCGTAGATATTTCCAAGAAAAAGTAAGTAATTATATGTCGGATATAAGTATTCTCTCTTCGCTTTTATGTTACTTATCTTATATCATTATGCGTTTAGATCCACGATAGAGCAAGTTACTGCTCGTATTATCATGATATCGATCGCTTTGGTATTGGCCATCAGTATAATAGCAAATTTGTACACATGGAGTAGAACACTGCAGGCATTGGTTTTTTCACAGAGGAGGCATCTTCAACGTAGTATATCAAAATTAGAGACTCTGAAGAGCGAAGGATTCATTCAGACTTTAAAAAGCGAAGTCAATTTAATGACAGAAATGGTAAATTACTCTATTGAAATAACGATTAAAACTTTGCAGTGATATAACTTATATGATTTTAAATAGGTCAAGTGCTTGGATAGTTTTATGGCTCAACAAAGTAGACTAGTTGTAATAGTGGATGGTTTGGATAGTTGCGAACAGGATAAAGTTTTGCTCGTTTTGGACGCTATACAGGCCTTATTTAGCGATAATGGATATCCTTTTGTTGTAATACTCGCAATTGATCCACATATTATATCTAAGGTAAGCAGTCTTTAAAATAAAAATATTTAAAAAATCGCAATTTCGTTATTTTAATGATAATTATCGTCCGATACTGTGCGTGTAGGCGGTAGAAGTAAATAGCAGAAGGCTATTCTCGGAATCGAATATCGGTGGTCATGATTACTTGCGGAATATGGTGCATTTGCCATTCTACTTGCAAAATAGCGGTTTACGTAAAGTCAAGGTTGCGCAACAGACTGCTCAATATTACAAGAAGACGGCATGGACGGAGGCTGAGGAGAGTGTTAACTATACCGCGACCAGCACCATGCATCATTCAGTATCGAGTAGAAGACTCAGTACGGAATCGGCTATAATGAACAGCAACGAAAAATTGAAACCCCAAACTAGAAAAGGCAGTAGAAAGATGCGATTGAGTGAATCGATCGCTAGTAGTATTGGCAGTAATTTGAATCGACTGGGCGGCGCACAAGATCTCAATAAGATGTTGCTCACTGATGATTATTTTAGCGATGTGAATCCCCGCAGCATGAGGAGATTAATGAATGTTGTTTATGTTACCGGTATTAAGTCATAAGCATATAATATTATAATATATGAGTTTATATTATCTTATACATATGTATATGTTATCTTTCTTTTTCAGGACGATTACTTAAAGCATTCCAGATTGACTTCAACTGGTATCACTTAGCTAGTTGGATCAACATTACTGAGCAATGGCCTTTTAGGACATCTTGGCTCATTCTTCATTACGACTTGTATGAGGAAACTCTGGATGATAATATGTCACTCAAAAGTCTTTATGATAAGTATGTAAATTTTATATAATATCTTTTTCTTATATATATATATATATATATATATATATATATATATATATATTATATTTATTAGGGTGCGACCGCAAATTCCAGTACTGAAAGAGGTGCAACCACTTCTCGAGATAGATAGAGACGAACGTAAACTGGATGTTTTTCTCACTTTTCATCGGTCCAGCTTACTTATTAGTGATATGAAAATATTCTTGCCTTTCACTATTAATCTAGATCCATACATTAAGAAAAAAATAAAGGAGGAACAACAAAGTATAGAGGAAGACATGAATCTATTTCATAAACAAAGTAGTACTTGGCAAGGTCATGGTGTTCCGTTTGATCAATGGGTTTCACAAAGAAACACATCGACAAATCGGCATGCGAAACTTGTCAAACAATCGAGTTTGCAGGGATCTGTGCCACCGACGCCATCGTGGGGTTATCAGCCAAGCTTCGAATGGCAAGTTCCGCCAGCTTGGGTGCAAATGCCTTCCATGGAATCAATGACAAAACCGTTTTCCGTAACAACTACGTTACCGGTACATTATAAATTAATTGTATGAATATTTCTTGCTGTTGAAAAGATGTGACTTAGTGCTTTATTTGTATTTGCAGTCCGAAATTTTAGAAATAAAACTGTCGTCCTTATCAGTGAACGGAGTTTGTGATCTGATCGACAAAATTGAAAGTCTTAATTCAATACAAGCACCGATATATAAGCAAGCCATCAAAGAAAATAATATTAATGGACGAGTTTTATTACATTGCGATTTGCAAGAACTGAAAAAAGTAATCTTTGGAATGCTGCATCTTTATATTTCAAAAAGAAATTTTTAAATATTAAATATATTTATATTTTTTAGGTATTTAAAATGACTTTTGGAGATTGGGAATTATTTCGCATGGTAATTGTATCACTACGTGAAATGGAACTCTCGTCATTCACATATGAAGAAGGTCCTCGAAGTGTTCGATTTACCGTAGGATCTGAACAAATTTTACGCAAAGGTATATTCGACATCTTTCTTTTTATTTGCTCCTTTTTTTATTCAACCATTTTTTGGATCATTTTTATTCGTTATAGATCATGCCTTGCCAAATAATTCCATACGTGTGTCTGCTCACGTTGAAAAAGAGAAAGGAGCATCGAGAACGGATGGATCAACTCGCCGTGATCAAAATAAACAATCTATCATGGAAAAACAGGTATGATATAAGTATTATTAAATGAGTTTATATAAAATAATCATAAATAAATTTACAAATTGATATTATAACTGAAAATTTACAAAAAAATTTTCGTTTATTTACATTTGCACTTGGTATCAGTTTCAGGTAAGCTGTTGTATTTACTTTAAGAAATAAAAAAATCTTTATATTTAATTTTATTTATTTATATATGCAACAAGTAAAAAATACTATCTGTTATGAACATGCTAAAATGCATATAATTATACCGTTACCGTTACCGTTTCAGGTAACATTAGAGGAGCAAATGATTTGCGGAGCATTGCAGACCTTGAATGAAGAAGCTTGTGAGGATGTTTTAGATGTGCCATCGCCAGCGGTGGCTCCAACAACAGACTCACTTTCTTCAGGTGAGCCTACTCCCCTACCACTTACACTGCCTCTGGTAATAGTGCAAGAGCCACCGCAGCCTGACCAAAACAGTGACACCTCCGCCGAATACAGTGCTAACGTTTAGTCAAATCTGAAATAGGATGACTATAGGATGATGTATATATTCGTCAAGTAATGAATGACAGTATAAATCGCTCACGTTGCGTACATCACAAAAGCAGAGATTTTTCCGCCGTGACTTCTATCGAAACGTGCAACGACTAGGTATCATTATCACTGCATTCAAGGACGGTGCTTGCCACTTTTGTGATGTCAAAAGAAAAAGAAAGATTTAAAGGACATACTTCATCCTATTTATAGTTTTATTTATACATCTGTATGTCCGTAGAACATTACTTGACAGTATTAGCGACAAAAGATGTATATAGTCGCAATAGCACTCGACAAGCCAAATAAAATGGTATACAATATATAAATATACTGTTAGGCCATTTGTAACTTACAAAATGAAAGATTATTCTCTGTAGAAACATGTACAAATTTTCTTAAAGTACTCATGTGCCAATGCGAGAAACCAATGATACATATCGCAGAAAGAACAAAATGAAAGCCATTAAACGATTGTAATAGGATCACTATTGTATTGCGTATTCATAGGCTAGTTTAATATGATGCTCATTTTATAAGCTACACTGTTAAAAATATCATAAAATTTTATTGTATTATATTAAATTTAATGTATTTGTAACTGAAAAGTATATTTGTGTACATGTATGTAACATTTAATGATGTTTTTCATAATATCAATTTTATTATAAATTTAATATATACTCCATAATATCAAATATTTTATATGGATTTGTAGTTACTTTATAACCGCTACATGTTACATGTTACTTGAATTAATTTCGAAATTTTTAACAGTGTAGTTTAATGTCGATGTATAATGCCATATTGAACAAAAAAAGATTGCATTATTAAAAAAAAAAACCTAGTCGGTAATATACCATACTCTACTGCATTTGTAAGCATTATATGATATTTAAAAAAAATGTCAGAGGCACTACTCTCAAAGCTAATCGTTTGATGTTTTCTGTGAACAATTCATGTACAAAAGACTGTGATAACGCATTGTTGGCAAAACAAATATCTCGTATGAAAATGTTTGTGCTAACCGAGACGACGTATAACAATGTATTATATTTTTAAAACTATTGTATATAAAGTGATCGTTGGCGATAAAATTAAAAGTTGCGTCCTATTACTCCGGTCCACGTTATTTCCTGTACTGTGTGTACACTATGAATATTATTACTAGATTATTAGCTAATTATGTTACGAACAGTATTATGTTATTACGAGAGCAAGTGGCAATAAAACTTTCTTGGAAACTATATCTGATATTACATTCTTTGCAATTTGCGTCTAGAAGTCTTCAATTATTATTATCATGTGTGACCAAGTGTTTCGAAGAATGAAAATTGAAATAAGAGTAAAAAAAATCGAAAAACGTTCTTTTTATCATAAATATCTTTTTTAATAACTTGATAAATTTCTATATAAAACCTTTGTAAGGAATAAATCTATTTTATGATTTTTGAATTAAATGGCTTCATAATATATATTATAGTTAATTAGAACACAGTATGATAAGCAAATATTACATGAGCTTCTGTTTTAGGACCTGTCATTTCGGTACATGATACGGAGTATGTACTGCTTCAAGCCAGTCCGCTATTTCACTGGGTACCAATTAATGACGAGCCAGGCAGTTCGGATGATAGTTCGCACGACTCCACTATGTTCCTTCAACGTACCAATTCTCAGCGTAGCATCACATCTCAACGAAGTACAAGATCCACCTGCTCACATAAGACCCTAAAGAGAAGCGGCAGCAACATTAGCACTAGACCGTCCTCGCTATTTATTTCTCCGCCTTCGTCACCGAAACCTGCGATCAGATCGAAGTCGACCGATGAGAGATATATGGGGAAAAATATATCCCAGAAGACCACGCCATCGTCTGTGTCCACCAAGAAACGCTCGTCCTCGACGTTTAATAATGAAGTGATGATATCGGTGCCTACTTCCAGCCTGGAGAAGCTATCAAGATTAAAGGACCGTTTAATTGGCACTGCGCCAACGGCGGGATCACCGGCACCCGGTGGTGAGAGCGATGACGAATCTACGCCACTGGTCTCTGAAATGTCCACGCCAACACATTCCCAATCAGACAGCGTGTTCAAACATGACTGCAGTGCAGAGAATAGCAGTTCGCCGTCGTCGAACAGGAGTCTACCGCGGGATGGAGAACGTCGAGTAGACTTGGATTACTCTGATACTGTGAGTCTTGTGATACGCGAGTCCTCGAACGCTCAATCACAGTCTCGGCATGCTAAGACGCGGAACGATACAGAGACGCCTGTTTGATACCTGTCGTCTTCTATACATAACACGCGATAATTTGGCGCATTGTATGTTTAATTGTGATAAAGATGACTGGCATCTGTTGAGCAAACTTATACGCTGTAATTCTATTTTGACGATAAGCATCGAGATAAGATATCTCTTATGTAAATAACGAATGATGGAACGAGCAAATTTTTTAGCTAGACTATTGAACGTGTTCATCTGCTTAGTGATTTGGAGAACGAACGATGCCTTCTTGCGCAAATCGTGCAATAATCCTTAGTGAAACGATCTCAAAATACACGATGCCGATGCGACCATTCCATGTAAATATTAATCAATGCATTTACAAATGCAGATATTTATTGACATTTTCTTTTTTATACTGAATAGTACTGAAATGTGTTGAAACGTGGGAAATGAGGAATATTTCCTGATGTACAGTACCAAAGTACCTTGTTTCCCAGTAATCAATTTGAGTCAATTCATAATGTCAGTGCAAATATAGGTGACTTAAAGAATAAATATTGGAAAGAATATTTTAAAGAAGAGATAATTTAAACGACCAGTACACGATTATTGATTAGACATATCTAATATAATTTATAGAATTCTATCTATAATTTTATCAAACAAAAAATGCAGAATGTCTCAAAAATAACTTATACAAATTTTTATTTATATATTACTTTATATTTATTTCCAAAGTAAAAAGTTTTTATAATGAATTTTATTAGAATATTGCAGTATGAACACTTATTCGCTTTAATACTTCTTTATTAATTTTGGTGTATTTTTTCTTTATCGAATTACGATGTACTATTACTAATATATTACTAAGTAATCACAGAGAAACGTAAAGTATTAATGATAAATTTGTTTTATTAATGGCAAAAATTGCAATTACATAACATTAAATATTTAGGACACTTTAGGACGGAATACATCAGGGTATTGATCATTCATTACAATATATTGTAAATATGTATATACATATGTATATATATATATATATATATATATATATATATATATATATATATATATATTAT
>Ga0157363_1001314_pt1 | contig 20591 bp, 18 predicted proteins | sample AttsexASBM1_FD_111477 | JGI IMG/M metagenome (GOLD analysis project Ga0157363, IMG submission 111477) | Fungus gardens microbial communities from leaf cutter ant in Ribeirão Preto, State of São Paulo, Brazil - Atta sexdens ASBM1 | ecosystem: Host-associated > Fungi > Mycelium > Unclassified ... | reverse complement strand
TGTTCACCGGGGGATTCTTTGCGGCTCACTCTATTGCCAGCAGTTGGATTGGTGTTCGTGCTAAGCGGGCTAAAGGTCAGGCATCTTCAATGTATCTGTTCAGTTACTACCTGGGTTCAAGCGTTGCAGGAACTTCCGGGGGGATCTTCTGGCGCCATTTCGGCTGGGCGGGCGTCAGCGGATTTATTTCTGTCCTGCTGATTCTGGCACTGTGTGTCGGTTACAAACTGATGCACAGAGTACAGCCTGCCCACTGATAACGTTATGCTGCCGGTGATGTTCTGATTACCGGCAGCAAAACTGCTGCTGCCGGTAATTTCACCGCGGACTAATTTTGATTAAAATTATACTACTTATTATACCTTTCCTTGCCCCGTTCAATGTAACATGTCTATAACATTCATACTGGCACTGCTTCAGTGCAGACGGAGAACGCGTTATGCCGGCTTTCCCGAATAAATATCAACTCTGGCAAATTCGTCTGCACTGGCTGACACTGCTATTACTCATCATCGTTTACAGCACTATTGAGTTACGAGGGTTTGCAATCCGCGGTTCGTGGCAAGGTAAAGCGATTATAGTGACTCATTTTAGTTGCGGTGTGCTGGTATTTGCGGTGATGTGTGCCCGGCTGCTACTCCGCTATCGTTACCCTGCACCACCGGTAACCCCTCCACTAAAACGATGGCAACAGCTACTTTCATCTCTGGCCCACAAACTCCTGTATCTGTTATTTCTGATTTTGCCGGTGCTTGGGGTTTATTCCCGCTATGTCCGGGGACAGCAATGGTTAGTGTTTGGTGTTGCTATGCCGGTCTCTGATCATCCGGACTTTAGTCTTAGCCGGCAGATCATCCACTGGCATGAAACACTGGCTAACCTCGGCTACTGGCTTATCGGTGTTCATGCATTGGCTGCTCTGGCGCACCATTTTCTGTTCCGGGATGATACGCTGTTGAGAATGGTGCCTGCGCGACGTCATTCTCCGCGTCAGTAACTCATTTTTGCAGGAGATAAGATGAATTAAGGGTTTAATCCTGCCGTTAATTTCGTCACAATAGCAGCACAATGTGAGCCAGATCACTTTTTGCTGAGGAAAATCCATTATCTTATGACCGCCGAATCTCCCTCCGTCACTGAGAGTCCTTTACATTCTCCTCCCGTTTCCCGTAAAACAGCATGGTTACGGGTTCTGTTAATGGCTGTCGCTGCCTTTATCTTTAATACCACGGAGTTTGTCCCCGTCGGTTTGTTGTCCGATATTGGAACCAGTTTCGGTATGCAAACTGCCGATGTGGGGATTATGCTGACAATTTATGCCTGGTGTGTTGCACTTTTATCTCTGCCATTAATGCTGCTCACCCGTAATATTGAACGGCGTATTTTACTGGTAATTCTGTTCACTATCTTCATTGCCAGCCATGTACTCTCTGCTGTGGCCTGGAACTTCAATGCGCTGCTGGTTTCCCGTATTGGTATTGCGGTAACCCATGCCGTGTTCTGGTCGATTAACGCCTCCCTGGCTATCCGGATTGCACCTCCGGGTAAAAAAACCCAGGCCCTGAGTATGATTGCTACAGGTACTGCACTGGCTATGGTGCTGGGCGTGCCGCTTGGGCGGATTATTGGGCAGACCATGGGCTGGCGTACGACCTTTGGGATAATTGCGGTATCTTCGCTGGTGCTGATGGTCATGCTGGCCAGACTACTGCCCAAATTGCCGAGTGAACACACGGGGTCGCTGAAAAGCCTGCCAATGCTGATTCGCCGCCCGGCTCTGATGAGCATGTATCTGCTGGTTACACTGGTTGTTACCGCCCACTACACTGCTTACAGCTATATTGAACCCTTTATGCAGCAGCTTGCACAACAGGGGGCTAATTTTACTACCCTGCTGTTACTGCTGTTTGGTGCCGCGGGTATCTTTGGCAGCCTGTTGTTTAGTTTTTTGGGAAAACGCTTTCCCTCGGCACTTCTTTCGGTAGCCATAGCCGCAATTACCCTGTGTATGGGGCTGTTTTTAGTCACCTCAACTCATGCGCCGGCGATTATGACGGTGTGTATTGTGTGGGGTATTGCCATGATGCTGATTAACCTGTCAATGCAGGTCCGGGTATTATCTCTGGCCCCGGATGCCACAGATGTGTCAATGTCTTTGATGTCTGGGATTTATAATATCGGTATTGGTGCCGGCGCGTTAATTGGTAATCAGGTCATCAGCCATCTTGGAATGAGTCTGGTGGGCTATGTAGGGTCTGCTTTTGCCCTGATTAGTCTCGCATGGTGCCTTTACAGCCTGAAAAAATATCCGCAGTTACGTTCCAACCTGTAAAATTATCCCCGGCACGCCGGGGATAATACCGTTACCTTTAATGTGCCGGTAACTCGTTAATCGTGGCACTGGCGCCATTCTTTTTCACCGACTCAATACCTTTTTCACGTGCAGCGACAGAGCTGTAAATCTCACTGCGGCCAATGACCTGATGATTCGCCGCTTTGAGTGTAAAATAAGGCGCATCGTTTTTGGCTGTCAGACGTTCATAATGATGATCTTCGTGGCTATTTTTCTGTACCGAAGCAATGCCATTCAGACAGCCGCTTTTACTGACATAACCCTCGCTGCTCAGAATCACTTCACCGTTAGCCGCTTTCAGCCGGAAGTAGTATTGCTGATCTTTACCCAGGAAAACTTCATACTTTCCACTCATCGTTGAATCTCCGAAGTTGATGTGTCCCGCTCAGTGTTCTCCCGAATGGCAGATAATGCAATATTTTCAGTTCAAAAAACCACCGCTTTTTCTGGGCTCCCCCTCACTATTCTGAGAAATCAGCCAGTCGGAAAAATCATGCAAAGCTGAATTACCCTGCCCGTGTACCACAGGCATAATCAGACAGAATGTTTTACTGAGTAAGGTCGACTGGCTCCAGGGAGAGACCAACTGCCCGCAGGCAAGCTCCCTTTCGACATAAACCTCCGGTACCAGCGCCACCCCGTCACCAGCCAGTGCCATAGCAATCGCCATTTCATGTAAATCCACGAGGGTACCCTGTGCCGGATAGTCCAGCGGGATACCCGCTGCTGCCGAAAACCGAGCCCAGGCCTCAGGATTCTGGCGACGATGAATCCGCGGAAGTTTATTCAGTAATAACCCGGGGTCTTCTCCATTGATCAGATGCCGATGACAAACAGCGATCAACCTTTCGCGGAACAAAGGCCGGACCTGCATTCCAGCCCAGGCTGGGTGGTCGAAATGAATCGCCGCATCTAGTCCACTACCACTAAAAATAAACGGGTCACTCCTGGCCGTAATATTCAGGGTGATGTCAGGATATTGTTGCCTGAAACCTTTCAGGCGGGGAATCAGCCAGCGGCTGGCAAAGGTCGGTGAAACCGCCAGTTCCAGATGGCGTTGACCGGCTGAACTGCCACTTACTGACTGGCTGTCTTTCTCGAAACGTTGCAGAGTTTCGCGGACAGACTGTGCATAGCGGGCCCCGACAGCGTTAAGGCTGACCCGGTTTCCTGTACGCTCGAACAACCTGCACTCCAGTAACGATTCCAGACGCGCAATTTGTCGGCTAATCGCCCCCTCTGTCAGAGAGAGTTCGGCGGCTGCCCGTGCAAAATTGCCGTGTCTGGCGGCCGCCTCAAATGCCAGCAGAGACGCAGTGCCGGGGATTTTTTTACGCATGTAACTCCTGTTTCACCGGAAATTAAGTAGGTTTAATCACGTGATAATGGTCATATGTCACCCCTGTGGCTGGCCGGAAGCGGTCACTGGGGTTTATTAACAAAAAACCGTTCAGCCTGACTGATGAAACACAGCCATGGCTGAAGTAAACTGTTCGATGGCCTTATCTGCTCCGGCCGCCATGAAACTCACGATTTTGTTCCCGTAACTCTTCCGGTTTCCGCAGAGAGACATACATTGCACCCGTTCCCCCATGGCGCGGATGAGCGACACAGAATGCCTGAACCTGTGGAAACTGAAGTAACCAGTGGGTCAGATAACTGCGGATGATATTACTATGGCTGGTCTCCTCACGAGATTTACCATGAATGATTAGTACGTTTCTGCCTCCCCGACGGATAATTTCAGTCATAAACTCGTAAACTGACTGCCGGGCCTGCCCGACGCTCTGACGGATCAGAAAAAGACTGCCGTCCAGCGGATAGGAGCCACGGCGCAACTTTTCAACAACACCGGTTTGCAAACCTTCAGCCCTGAAGGATGGCGAAGTCATCAGTGACAAAGGGGTAATCCTGTCGGCGAGTAAGAAGTTGGTATTAACCACTTCACGATGCGGATCTGCCTTGTTTCGGGAACGGGGAAAATGAATTTTCTGATTGTTTTTTATTGGATTTACATCATTAACCGCCTGGCTAAATAATGCGTGATCATCAGGATTTGTCATAACCACTCCTGTAAGGTAAGTCACACGATACGCCCGGTTAAGAATAGCGTTTCTTCCGCCGATTTTCAGCACTGAACCGCTCTTTATCGGTGAATTACCCGCGCTTCCACCAGGATACTGTGAGCAGACATGCAACAATCGTCATCATTTGTATAACCACATTTATCTTGTGGTAACAAATTAGTTTATACTGTTCAGCAGCTAAGAATATGAATTTACAGAGTGTTTACAAAATTATTTGAAATTCTAAAAAAATTTTATAAACAGTGTAATGTAAGCCTGTTTTTCTTCGCGAAAAATGTTAAAATTCGTACAAGTTAATAACTACCGGAACTGAATTATGATTCCAGAAAAAAGGATTATTCGTCGCGTTCAATCAGGCGGTTGTGCCATTCACTGCCAGGATTGCAGTATTAATCAGTTATGTATCCCTTTCACACTCAACGAGCATGAACTGGATCAGCTGGATAATATTATTGAACGTAAGAAACCTATCCAGAAAGGCCAGTCTTTGTTCAAGGCCGGCGATGAGCTGAAATCCCTCTATGCTATTCGTTCCGGTACGTTAAAAAGCTATACCATTACCGAACAGGGCGATGAGCAAATTACCGGATTCCATCTGGCCGGTGATTTAGTGGGGTTTGATGCCATCATCAGTAGCCACCACCCCAGCTTTGCTCAGGCACTTGAAACGTCGATGGTCTGTGAAATCCCCTTTGAAACGCTGGATGACCTGTCCGGGAAAATGCCGGCACTTCGTCAGCAGATGATGCGGTTGATGAGCGGGGAAATTAAAAGTGATCAGGACATGATTCTGTTACTCTCGAAAAAGAGTGCAGAAGAGCGACTGGCTGCGTTTATCTGGAACCTTTCCCGTCGTTTCGCTCAGCGTGGTTTCTCACAGCGTGAATTCCGTCTGACCATGACCCGGGGGGATATCGGGAACTATCTGGGGCTGACCGTTGAAACCATCAGTCGTCTGCTGGGACGTTTTCAGAAAAGCGGCATGCTGGCAGTGAAGGGTAAATATATCACCATCGAAAATCATCCGATGCTTACCGAGCTGGCAGGACAGACAGTTCCCTGCCACTCCTGACCCTTAGATACACAGAGCAGAGCGGCAGACGTCGCCCTGCTCTGCTTTTAATATCTTCTCTTCTCCCGCAACAAAACTTAGGCTATCTTTAAGTCAATTAAGTCTTTTGCAAGGAGATGTCATTATGTCCAGATATCAAAATGTCCTGGTAGCTATTGACTCAGAACAGGATGACCAGCCAGCACTGCGGCGTGCGGTTTATCTGAATCAACGCATCGGCGGCAAGATAAAAGCCTTCCTCGCTATTTATGACTTTTCGTATGAGATGACTACCCTGTTGTCTCCTGACGAACGAACCAGCATGCGTCAGGGGGTGATCAATCAACGCACTGAATGGATCCGCCAACAGGCAAAAGCCTATATCGAGTCCGGCGTCGATATTGAAATTAAAGTGGTCTGGCATAACCGGCCACACGAAGCCATTATCCAGGAGGTTTTGCAGTTTAAGCATGATCTGGTTCTGAAAATGGCTCACCAGTATGATCGACTCGAGTCAGTGATTTTCACGCCGACCGACTGGCATATTCTGCGTAAGTGTCCGAGCCCTGTCTGGATGGTCAAAGATCAACCATGGCCAGAGGGGGGTAAAGCACTGGTGGCGGTGAATCTTGCCAGCGAAGAACCGCAGCATGATGCCCTAAACCAGAAACTGGTCAGAGAGAGCCAGTTACTGGCCGATATGGTTAATCATACCGAAGTTCATCTGGTAGGAGCCTATCCGCTTACTCCGGTGAATATTGCAATCGAACTTCCTGACTTTGACCCGCAAACTTACAATGACGCTATCCGGGGCCAGCATCTGATTGCCATGAAAGCCCTGCGTCAAAAGTTCTCTATTGCAGATGAATTTACTCATGTCGATAAAGGCGAACCTGAAGAAGTGATCCCCTCGCTGGCAAGCAGCCTGGATGCGGGGGTTGTGGTACTGGGAACGGTTGGCCGAACCGGATTGTCAGCCGCTTTTTTGGGAAATACCGCGGAACAGGTTATCGATCATTTACGTTGTGATTTGCTGGTGTTTAAACCGGATGATTTCGTGGCTCCGGAACTGGAAAGTGAAGAAGAAACGCCTTCAGCCTGATTTTCACTCTGCCCTGCTGCTGCCGGAATGGCTGCAGCAGCGGCCAGTTTATCATTCGGCCTCTCATTTATCCCGCCAAAGTAGGTTCCATTCGGCTTCATCGCAATGTCATCTTATTTCAGTAATCTTTTGAATCTTCTTTTTTTATCTGTGGCAGGATAAATGCATAAATTGACTGAGACAGCACAATTATTACATGTAATAATCGAAGCCAAACAGGTTACACATCAACGTCCGGGACGGTTTCGTACTCTTTTGAGCAAGGCGAAGGATAATTTTTATGAAGCTAAAGTACACCCTTTTGGCAGCGGCTCTTTTTTCTGTTACTGCTGTTAATGCATTTGCAGCCCAGGAGCTGTCACCACAAAAGGCAGCGGAGTTACAGCCTTTTAAACGTATTAATATCACTGGACGTTTTAATTCTCTCATTGATGTCAGTGACGCTGTATCAAAACGCGCAGATGCACTGGGGGCAGCCTCTTTTTATATTCAGGGTGTCAACGATGCTACCGGCAATAGTGGTAACTCACGGGTAACAGCCGACCTGTATCGTAGTGACGCACCTGCCGCGGCCAAAAAAGTGCATTACAGCAGTTACAATGGTGTGAATGAATTACCAAAGAATGTGGCTTACCGGTTAGAACCCTTTGATACCGTCACGGTGAGCGGTTATTTCCCAAGCCAGCCGGATGCGGTTGATGCTATTTCCCGTGCAGCGAAAGATAAAGGAGCAGCCTCTTTCTTCATCGTTCGTCAGATTGATACCAATAATGGTGGCAACCAGTTTATCACTGCTTACGTTTATAAAGCAGATGCGAAAGAACGCCGTGTTCAGAGTCCGGACGCTATCCCTGCTGATTCAGAAGCCGGCAAAGCAGCACTGGCCGCCGGCGGTGCCGCAGCTGCTAAAGTAGAAATTCCGGGCGTGGCTTCCTCAGAAGCCCCGGACAGAAGTGTCGGTCGTTTCTTTGAGACACAAAACACTACGGGTCAACGCTATACCGTTCAGTTGCCTGGCGGGAAATCGGTGCAGGAACTGAGTGATATCACCGCAGCTCAGATGACCCCGTTTGGAACCGTGACAATCACAGATCACTTCGGAACACCTACAGAAATGTCTGAAGCCATCGGACGTCTGGCGGCAGCGAAAGGTGCTAAGTATTACCACATTACCCGTCAGTGGCAAAACCAGAGTGGTGGTAACCTGACCGTGACGGCTGAACTGTTTAAATAAATCACGGCGATGATCACGGATAATATTCTGTTATCCGTGATCTTTATTGCAAGACCTGCCTCCACATTTTACGCGTTGCGTTCCTCCCTGCCTCTCCGTAGAATCTCCGCCCTGCTGTTCTGGTGGATAATCCCATCTGAATCTATTATCTCAGCAATTTCTGCTGGTTTTACGTACCAGTCAGCGCTAACCCGCTGACGCAATACTCAGGAACGACATGTCTGAAAAGAAATTAGGCCTACCGGCACTGACCGCTCTGGTACTCAGTTCGATGCTCGGTGCGGGAGTATTCAGTCTGCCACAGAATATGGCTGCAGTTGCAGGTCCTGCTGCATTGTTAGCAGGCTGGCTAATTACAGGTGTTGGAATACTCTTCCTGGCCGTCGCGATGCTGCTGTTATCGCGTCTGCGCCCTGATCTCGATGGTGGAATTTTTACCTATGCCCGTGAAGGTTTCGGTGAAGTCACAGGTTTTTGCTCTGCCTGGGGATATTGGCTGTGCGCGGTCATTGCCAATGTCTCCTATCTGGTGATTGTTTTTTCAGCGTTAAGTTTTTTTACCGATTCCCCGGGGCATACTTTTTTTGGATCCGGAAACACCTGGCCTGCCATTGCCGGAGCCTCGTTTTTGTTATGGCTGGTCCACTTCCTGGTACTGCGTGGCGTACAAACTGCTGCCATGATTAATATTCTGGCAACCCTCGGTAAACTTCTGCCATTATGTTTGTTTATGGTTGTGGCACTGCTGGCCTTTCGGTTCGCTAATTTCAGTGATGATTTTCGTGGCCTGACTCTGGGCCACCCGCTTTGGTATCAAATCAAACAAACCATGCTGATTACCTTGTGGGTATTTATCGGTGTAGAAGGCGCAATTGTGATTTCCGCCAGAGCACGGCAACGCCGTGACGTGGGTCGGGCAACCTTAACCGCCGTACTGGCAGCCTTGGTGGTCTATCTGCTGGTCACGCTTTTATCGTTAGGTATTGTGCCCCGTGAACAACTGGCAGGCATGCATAACCCTTCAATGGCGGGACTACTGGCAGGTATCATTGGTCCCTGGGGAACGGTAGTGATTGTCGGGGGGCTGATATTGTCGGTATCCGGAGCCTATCTGAGCTGGACGATCATGGCCGCAGAAATCCCTTTCCTTGCCGCAAAAACCGATGCATTTCCGCGGATTATCTGTCGGCAAAACCGTCACGATGCTCCTGCGGCATCGTTGTGGCTGACCAATGGCAGTGTCCAGTTATGTCTTCTTATTATCGGTATCACCCATGCCGATTATGACAATTTGTTGAGCATTGCCTCTGAGATGGTGTTGGTCCCTTATTTGCTGGTGGGGTTGTTTTTAATGAAAACGGCGAACCAAAAATTTTCAAAAGAGATGATGACAGGAGCTGGCGCGTCCTTGTACGGGCTATGGCTGTTATACGCATCCGGACCTGAAAATCTGATAATGTCGCTGATGTTGTATGCACCGGGGCTGTTGCTGTTTATGGTTGCACGGGCCACAGCCCCACAACCGTTGCCACTGACAGGAAAAGAATCAGTGATGATCGTAATCATTCTGCTGGCGGCGGTCACTACGGGGATCAGGCTGATGCTGACCTGAGGGTCAGCAGTAACACCCAAAAGCTTAAGGAAGTACGATGTTCAGACAGTCATCGTACTGTCTGAGAGTCAGTGGCTTCCGGTATTCGGCATGAATACCGGCCAGCTGAAGTTCGGAGAGAGGGTATGGCAACTGAATTTCAAAGCTAACGATTTTTTGTTGCTCGGCTAAAGAAATCAACCGCGCAATATTAATTTCGTCACTGACCTGCGTCGAAATTATCTGCAAGGCCATTGCTTTGAACAGTTCGGCCTCGGTCTCTGAATTGCTGCTACGCGCAGATTTGCGTGTTACCATCCCGAAAATAGGCAGCACACCATAGATCGCATCGACAAAACTCCAGTGCTTCTTACAGGAAGCTGAAAGATAATCACTGTAATTGAAGCAAATGCGCTGATTATCCGCGCCTGAAGTCAGTTTATCATCCGACACTCAAACTCCCCCTGTTGGTATGATCCCTGGGAAACTTATATTTCCGGGAATTATAATGACATATTTAGTAGGGGATATACCAGCAACAGATGCCTTTTTCGTGATAACGTAGCCGTTGTTAAAGGGCCAGGTAATTTCGTTGTTAAATATTAATAATTATTGTTAATTATGAATAAAATTGTTTACGTAGAAGATGAACCTGAAGTTGGCGAATTGATCGCTGCTTACCTCGGAAAACATGATTTTGACGTGGTGGTTGAAACCCGCGGAGATCGTGCTGAGCAGCGTATTGTAGAAGAAAATCCTGATCTGGTGATGCTGGATATCATGCTTCCCGGCAAAGACGGGATGACGCTCTGCCGTGACCTACGATCCCGTTGGTCCGGGCCTATTGTCCTGCTGACATCCCTTGACAGTGATATGAACCATATTCTGGCATTGGAAATGGGGGCCAATGACTATATTTTAAAAACAACGCCACCGGCGGTACTGTTAGCCCGTTTACGACTTCATTTGCGTCAGGCTATGCAAAGCAATACCAGTGAAGATCAACAGCCGTCTGGTTCTGCGCCCGCCCGGTTGATTCGTTTTGGAACACTGACCATTGATATGCTTAACCGGGAAGTGACTCTGGCAGATGAACAAATCCCATTATCTACCGCTGATTTTGATCTGCTCTGGGAACTGGCCAGCCATGCGGGTCAGATACTCAACCGCGATGCGCTGCTGAAAACATTGCGTGGTGTGAGTTATGACGGGTTGGATCGCAGTATTGATGTGGCTATCTCACGGTTACGTAAGAAACTTCATGATAATGCGACAGAACCTTTCCGGATTAAAACCATCCGTAACAAAGGCTATCTGTTTGCGCCACAGGCCTGGGATACCCACTCCGAATGAAGAAACTGTTTATCCAGTTCTATCTGTTATTATTTGCCTGTTTTCTGGTAATGACACTGCTGGTCGGACTGGTCTATAAAATGACCGCAGAACGTGCTGGCCGCCAGTCTATGAATGACCTGATGGCCAGCTCACTCTATCTGATGCGCAGTGAACTGCGGGAGATACCACCGCGGGACTGGAACAAGACTATCGATAATCTGGATTTGAATCTGTCATTCAAGTTACATATTGAACCTATGAATCGCTTTGATTTGCCTGCGGATGAAATGCGCCGCCTGCGGGCAGGTGAAATCGTCGCGCTGGATGATCAGTACACGTTCCTGCAACACATTCCACGTAGCCATTATGTCTTGTCTGTCGGCCCCATCCCTTACCTGTTTTATCTGCACCAGATGCGATTACTGGATATTGCCTTACTGGCCTTTATCGGTATGTCTCTGGCATTACCGGTCTTTATCTGGATGCGACCTCACTGGAAAGAGATGCAGAGACTGGAACGTGCCGCACAACGTTTCGGTCAGGGAAATCTGGACTCACGAACTAATTTTGATAACACTTCCAGTCTCTACCGGCTGGGGATTGCTTTTAACCAGATGGCAGAGAATATTAAGGTCCTGGTTGCCAGTAAAAAACAGCTGATCGATGGTATCGCCCATGAATTACGTACCCCGCTGGTACGGCTTCGTTACCGGCTGGAGATGAGTGATAACCTGAGCGAAAGCGAGGCGGCAGCGCTAAACCGTGATATCAGTCAGTTGGAAGGATTAATCGAGGAATTGCTCACCTATGCCCGCCTTGACCGTCCCAAGGTGGATATGAAATTACAGCAATTTGACCTGGCGCACTGGCTGGCTGAGCGGGTTGAAGATGCCCGATCTTTGCACCCTGATCATCAGATAGAACTGGATATTCCCCAGCAGGAAAACCGTGGCTACGCTGATTTACGTCTGATGGAACGGGTACTGGATAATCTGGTGAACAACGGATTACGTTATTCCTCACAACGTATGCGCATCAGTTTGTGGTTTGACGGTAATACCGGATTACTCCAGGTTGAAGATGACGGCCCCGGGATTCCTCCCGAAGAGCGTGAACATGTGTTTGAGCCTTTCGTCAGGCTTGATCCAAGCCGCGACCGGGCCACTGGCGGATGCGGCCTGGGTTTGGCTATTGTTCACTCCATTGCACAGGCATTTCGCGGTACGGTATCTATCGACAGTAGCCCGTTGGGTGGTGCCAGTGTACGATTCTGCTGGCCAATTACATCGCCAGACGCGGCTTATCTTTCTTCAGTCAGTCCCCGGAGGGATTAAAATGAATAACGCTTACCAACAGCTATGTCAGCGATTCCGCCGTCTTTCCCGCTTTGAGCATTTATCGGCAATTGCTGGCTGGGATATGCAAACCATGATGCCGCCTGGCGGCAGCGCAGCTCGCGGAGAAGCGTTAGCTGAACTCAGTTTACTGCGCCATGAGTTATTAACCGACAAACAAGTCGGCGAATGGCTGAAAGCCGCGGAGCAACAATCGTTAACCGATACCGAACGGGCCAATCTGAATGAAATGACCCGGCAGTGGCAACAGTCGTCGGTATTACCCGCTTCCCTGGTAGAAGCTAAAGCTATTGCAGGTTCACGTTGTGAGCACGCATGGCGGAAACAGCGTCCGGCTAATGACTGGTCGGGTTTCTCAGCCAATTTGCGGGATGTGGTTGAATTAACCCGCCAGGAAGCGGATATCCGGGCCAACGCCAACGGCACATCGCGTTATGATGCATTACTGGACCTGTATGAACCTGGAATGACCAGTGTCCAACTGGACACCATTTTTGCTGATCTGAAACAGTGGCTGCCATCCCTGCTGGAACAGGTTGTGGAGAAACAATCACATCACCTGCCCCAGCCAGTGACCGGCACCTTCCCTGTTGCTGCGCAAAAGAAACTGGGTCTTGAAGCCATGGCATTACTTGGCTTCGATTTTGAACATGGCAGGCTGGACGTCAGTGCCCATCCATTCTGCGGTGGCGTGCCGCAGGATGTACGAATCACCACCCGCTACCATGACACACTGTTTCTGAGCGCTCTGATGGGCGTCATTCATGAAACCGGACACGCACGCTACGAGCAGAATCTGCCTGCCAGTCTGGCCGGTCTGCCAGCAGGGCTGGCCCGTTCCACTGCCGTCCATGAATCTCAAAGCCTGATGCTGGAAATGCAACTGGCACGCAGTGCGCAATTTTTACAACTTATCCACCCCAGGGTCGTGGAGGCTTTTGGTGTGCAGCCGGCCCTGGAAATGGATAATTTTATCCGTCTGGCTCAACAGGTAAAACCGGGACTGATTCGTGTGGAGGCAGATGAAGTCAGTTACCCTGCACATGTGATGTTACGCTATGAAATAGAACGGGCATTGATCGAGGGTGATATTGAAGTTGACGATATCCCGTCCTTATGGGACGAAAAGATGCATAACTATCTGGGGCTTGATACCCGGGGTAATTACCAGCACGGGTGTATGCAGGATATTCACTGGACAGACGGGGCATTTGGCTACTTCCCGACTTACACTCTGGGCGCTATGTACGCAGCCCAGCTGTTCGCGACTTTCCGCCAACAACACCCTGCTGTGATCGACGAAATTTCACGTGGTGAACTGACCCCTCTGTTTAACTGGCTAAAAGAAAATATCTGGCAACATGGCAGCCTGATATCGGTCGAACAGTTGCTGATAAACGCCACCGGAGAGCCATTAAACAGCCAGTTCTTCCGTCGTCACCTGGAACAACGTTACCTGGCTTAACCTGCTGTCCGGTCAGATTTTTTTGACTGGCCGGACTCAGAAAAATCCGGGTATTTACGCTTTGTACAATCGGTTACACAGCGATACCATTCCACAACGGACGTCCCGAAAATATTCTCATATATTCATTTCACCGGCCCCGCAGTGGGCTATTAAATGAAATGAATTCGAGGAATTTGCAATGAAAAAATTATTTGCACTGGTAGTTGCCGCTGCTATGGGTCTGTCCTCTGTTGCTTTCGCGGCAGAAACTACTGCTACTCCGGCACCAACTGCTGCAGCAACCACTGCTGCTCCGGTTAAGCATACTGCTACCAAGCATCATAAGAAAAGCCATCATAAAAAAGCGACCAAGAAAAAAGCCGCTGCACAGAAAGCCCAGGCTGCTAAAAAACACCACAAGAAAGTAGCTAAGAAAAAAGCGGCTGCACAGAAAGCTCAGGCTGCTAAAAAACACCACAAGAAAGTAACTAAAAAAGCACCTGCTCAGAAAGCCCAGGCTGCTAAAAAACACCATAAAAAAGCAGTAGCTAAAAAAGCACCTGCTCAGAAAGCTCAGGCTGCTAAAAAACACCACAAAAAAGCAGTAGCTAAAAAAGCACCTGCTCAGAAAGCTCAGGCTGCTAAAAAGCACCATAAAGCTGCTAAAAAATCAGTAAAAAAATAAGCACCTGACCGCCAGGAAACACTCCTGATTCCGCGTCATAGTGATTAAAACACCCGGTTATGCCGGGTGTTTCTTTCCCGGAGTTACTAAAATGGTGCGTCGCTATCGTTTCGAAATCATTCTGGTCGTGGTAATAATGTGTGGTGTGGTTGCTGCCAGCTTTTTTATTTAACTTCAGACCGTAAATACGCAATATCTCTCCCTTTTTATCACCTTACGGACTATAGTAATCGTTCAATAATCTGAAGATTAACCTACATACTTCCCGCAGTTGAGAGAATTATGCGCCTGCTTACTGTATTTTTTCTAAGTTTGTTCTGTTTTAGTGTGCAGGTTCATGCAGATGACGATGACACACCGACTCCTGACGAAATTAAAACCCTGTTTTTTGGTAAAGATCATCGTAAGGCCATTACTGACATCGACAATGCGCCCTGGGATGCTATCGGCCAGCTGGAAACTGACAGCGGTAATTTATGTACCGCGACGCTTATTTCTCCACATATCGCCCTGACCGCGGGGCATTGCCTGCTTACCCCTCCGGGAAAATTTGATCCTCCGGTCGCCATTCGTTTTATGGCCACGGCTAAAGGCTGGCGCTATGAAATCCATGATATAGATGCCAGGGTTGAACCCTTACTGATGGGTAAACTCAAAGCAGACGGAGATGGCTGGTTAGTCCCACCCTCGGCTGCGCCTTACGATTATGCGGTGGTGATTATTCATAATCCCCCTTCAGCGATTCAGCCAGTGCCGGTATTTTCAGGGAGTCGTGCAGAACTGATTGCCGCACTGAAAGCTAAAGATAATCTGGTCACTCAGGCGGGATACCCGGCAGACCATCTGGATAATCTGTACGCACATCAGGATTGTCCGATCACCGGATGGGCACAGAAATCGGTGTTATCTCACCGCTGTGATACGCTCCCGGGAGATAGCGGGTCCCCTCTGATGCTGAAAGCCGACAATGGCTGGCAGATTATCGCGGTACAAAGTTCCGCTCCGGGAGCTCAGGATCGTTATCGTGCTGATAATAGAGCCATTGCTGTAACATCGTTTTATAACAGGTTACAACAATTAGCGCGTGAGTAACCTGTCAGCGCAGTAGCGAATGCTACTGCGCCCCCCCTTTTTGTTTACAACGTCTTTTGCTCCATCGCCTGTAATATCCTTTTTTCAGAGACCGGATAAGGTGTTCCCAGTTGCTGAGCAAACAGACTCACCCGCAACTCTTCCAGCATCCAGCGAATCGCAATGACATCTTCATCATCCCGCTGTTGCGGAGGTAGTTTACTGCGCCATTGCTGCCACTGTTGCTCCACTGCCTGTATTTTCAGCATTCTGCTGCGGTCACTGTGTGGATCCACCGGCAGCTTATCCAACCTGCGCTCTATCGCCTGCAAATAACGCAGGGTATTGCTCAGATACTGCCAGCCATTCCCTGTCACAAAGCCACGATAAATCAACCCCGCCATCTGGGCCTTAATATCGGATAACGCCAATGCCTGGCTCATATCTACCTTACCTTTCAGACGTTTATTAATCTGAAAGACTGTGGTGAGAATTTGTTCGGTCTGTATGGCAATCGCCACCACGGTATCATTCAACTCAGCACGAATAATCTCTTTCAGCCGGCTAAAGTCTTGTTCAGTCCAGGCCGGACCGCCATGCTCTGCCATCAGTTTATCTATCCCGCAGGAGATACAGTCATCAATTAGTTCTGTAACTTTACCGTAAGGGTTAAAATAGAGACCCAGTTTGGCTTTATTCGGTAATTTCTCATGCAAATATTTTACCGGCGAAGGAATATTAAGCCATAACAGGCGTCGCTGACCGCGCCACATATGCTTGCCCTGCTCCGCCGGGCTGTCGAACAGGCGAATAGCAACACTGTCTTTTTCATCCACCAGTGCTGGCCAGGCCTGCAACTGGTAATTCCCCCGCTTTTGCTGATAACTTTGCGGCAGATCGCCAAAACTCCAGACATGCAATCCCTGCTGTTCCACACCGTCATCCGCTACATCTGACAAGGTGGCCTGCACTTTATCCTTAAGTGATTCCTTCAGTGCTGTCAGATCTTTTCCTTCAGCCAGCGTCCGGTTGTTTTCATCCGCTATCCGGAAGGTAATTTTCAGATGATCGGGTATCGCATCCCACTGCCAGTCTTCACGACTGACTGTCACCCCGGTCATCCGCCGAAACTCACGTTCCAGACGATCGGCCAACGGCTGGTCGGTATCGCTCACCCGTTGTAAAAAAGCTTCTGCATAATTAGGCGCGGGGACAAAATTCCGGCGTAAAGGTTTAGGGAGTGACTTAATCAGCGCAATAATCAGTTCGCGTCGGACGCCAGGAATTTGCCATTCAAAACCGCTGTCTTCAACCTGATTGAGTAATGGCAACGGAATATGTACCGTGACACCATCAGCCCCGGCACCCGGTTCAAACTGATAACTTAGACGCAGTTTCAGGTTACCCTGGTGCCAGAAGTTCGGATAATCGAGCTGACTGACCTGTGATGCCCCGTCTTTGATCAGCATCTGTTTATCGAAACTAAGCAGCTCCGGTTGTTGCTGACTGACCTGTTTCCACCATTGATCAAAATGCCGTGCTGAAACTACCTCATGACCAATACGCTGGTCATAAAAAGCAAATAACGTGTCGTCATCGACCAAAATATCTCTGCGGCGGGATTTATGCTCAAGATCCTCAACTTCATTTAGAAGTTTACGGTTGTTTTTCAGGAAAGCATGACGGCTTTGCCAGTCACCTTCCACCAGCGCATGACGAATAAAAAGTTCCCGCGATAAAGGGGGATCTATCTTGCTGTAATTCACTTTCCTGCCGCTAATTAACGGCAAGCCATAGAGAGTAACTTTTTCAATCGCCATTACGGCCCCCTGGCTTTTTTCCCAGTGGGGTTCACTATAGTGATATTTCACCAGATGCTTAGCCAGCGGCTCAATCCATTCCGGGTCTATACGTGCCGCAATCCTGCCCCATAATCTGCTGGTTTCCACCAGCTCTGCCACCACAACCCATTTTGGCGGCTTTTTAAACAACCCTGACCCCGGAAAGATAGAAAAACGCGCATTGCGTGCCCCGGTAAATTCCTGTTTCTCTACATCTTTCTGTCCAATATGCGACAACAAACCACATAACAATGCACTGTGTACTTCACGATAAGGAGCCGGCTCGTTGTTAATCGGCAAACGCAGTTCTTTGACGACCTGACGTAACTGGGTATAGATATCCTGCCACTCACGAACCCGCAGATAGTTGAGAAAATCCAGTTTACACTGTCGACGGAACTGATTGCCGGAAAGCTGTTGCTGTTGTTCCTGTAGATAGTTCCAAAGATTTACCCAGGCCTGGAAGTCAGATTCTTTATCCGCGAAGCGCCGATGTTTCTCGTCGGAAGCTTGCTGACGATCGGCCGGGCGCTCCCGGGGATCCTGAATTGACAGCGCAGAGGTGATGATCATCATTTCACGCACACAACCAAATTGCTGTGCCGCGAGTACCATTCTCGCCAGGCGCGGATCCACCGGCAGCTGTGCCAGTTGCCGGCCCAATGGCGTTAGTTTGTAATATCCATCGACTGCCGGCAGAATCCCGCCCAGCTCTTCGAGCAGACGTACACCATCCTGAATATGACGTTTATCAGGCGCTTCAACGAAAGGAAAAGCGGCAATTTCTCCCAGTCCCAGTGCCGTCATTTGTAGAATAACTGACGCCAGATTGGTACGAAGGATTTCCGGGTCGGTAAATTCTGGTCGGTTGTCAAAATCCTGTTCAGAGTAGAGACGGATACAAATTCCTTCCGAAACCCGACCGCACCGTCCTTTACGCTGATTCGCCGAAGCCTGAGAAACCGGCTCTATGGGGAGTCGTTGCACTTTAGTCCGGTAGCTATAACGACTGATTCTGGCGGTTCCCGGATCTATGACGTACTTGATTCCCGGCACAGTCAGTGAGGTTTCTGCCACGTTCGTCGCCAGTACAATTCGCCGCCCCGCGTGTGGCTGAAATACACGATTTTGCTCGCTGTTTGATAATCTGGCATACAATGGCAGGATTTCAGTATGCCGCAATTCCCGACGATTAAGTGCATCCGCCGTATCGCGAATTTCCCGCTCTCCGCTCATAAAAATGAGGATATCACCGGGGGCTTCCCGCATCAGTTCATCCACAGCGTCGAAGATAGCCTGTAACTGATCACGGTCACCGTCGCTCGAATCCTCAGAAACCGGACGATATCGAACTTCAACCGGATAGGTTCGTCCTGAAACCTCGATAACAGGTGCGTTATTAAAATGACGGGAAAAACGCTGCGGATCGATAGTCGCTGAAGTAATAATCACTTTCAGGTCTGGCCGGCGCGGCAATAACTCACGCAGATAGCCAAGCAGGAAATCAATATTCAGACTACGTTCATGCGCTTCATCAATAATCAGCGTATCATATTGCAGTAACAACCGGTCCTGCTGTATTTCGGCCAGCAAAATGCCGTCGGTCATCAGTTTGACCCGAGTGTTGTCGCTGACCTGATCGTTAAACCTGACCTTATAGCCCACGTAATCGCCCAGAGGGCATTTCATCTCTTCTGCGATACGGGTAGCCACCGTTCTGGCTGCCAGACGCCGTGGCTGAGTGTGGCCAATGAGCCCGCGATTTCCACGTCCCAGAGTCAGGCAGATTTTAGGGATCTGTGTGGTTTTCCCCGAGCCGGTCTCTCCGGCAATAATCACCACCTGATGGTCGCGGATGGCGGCAGCAATTTCCTGCTGCTTCTGGCTGACGGGTAAATTGTCAGGAAATTCTATCTGTTGCGGGGCAGAAGCTATACGCAATGACAGACGAGTTTCGGCATCTGCAATTTCCTGTTCAATCTTACTGGCTATTTCTGCACGGTCCCGCGGGTTTTTCACCTTTTCGGCACCCGCGAGTCTGCGTTTTAGCTGTTGACGATCACGCAGAATCAACGGCTCAAGTCGCTGACGAAGAGAGGATAATGGTGAAAAATCCTGAGAAGACATAATAATCTGTTACCTTGATTTTATATGACAAAATGACCGGATGACCTGCAATAGTGAAAGTTCTCTCCGGCAGTCTGTGATGACTACTGATTGTAACATAATCGCTGTTTAGCCGTTATCTCTGAACATCTAAGGCCCCTGAAGATGTTGTTCAGATTTTTCGAATATAGGTCGCGAAATTTTCTGCTTTCCTCCGGGCCGTATGCCCCGTAGAGTGTCTGTCATTCAGCGGAGAGTGGTTCCGCCTTACAGACAGGAAAATATCAAATGAGTAAAGTTCTGATCCTTAAATCAAGTATTCTTGCCGGTTATTCTCAGTCAGGTCAGTTGGCCGATTTTTATGCTGCTCAGGCAACAGCAAAAGGTGACACTGTCACTGTACGTGATTTGGCGGATCAACCAATTCCTGTTCTGGATGGTGAACTGGTCGGCGGTCTGCGTCCATCTGATACGCCTCTGTCACAACGTCAGAAAGATATTGCAGCATTATCTGATGAACTGATCAACGAATTGCAGGCTCACGATGTTATCGTTATTACCGCCCCAATGTATAACTTCAACATCCCTACCCAGCTAAAAAACTATTTTGATCTGGTCGCTCGCGCTGGCATTACATTCCGTTACACCGAGTCAGGCCCTGAAGGGCTGATTAAAGACAAACGTGTCGTAGTGATTTCCAGCCGTGGTGGTGTTCACAAAGATACTCCGGCTGATCTGCTGACCCCTTATCTGAAAGTGTTCCTGGGCTTCCTGGGAATGGCAGACGTAAACTTCGTGTTTGCAGAAGGTTATGGCTATGGTCCGGAAGTGGCGGCCAAAGCGACTACCGATGCTAAGAGCGCTATCGAGTCAATTCTGGCAGCCTGATGTCTGATGTCCGGGCCTGAGGGTCCGGACGTTATTCGGGCGCACTGGTAGAAGTTTTTGCCTGCTGTCCGCCCTGCTGTTGATCTGTCTTAGCCTTATCATCATCCAGCAACGTCTGCACGTCCTTATCTGCTTTTACCGTGATTTGATGTTCTATTTTTACGTTCATATCAATAGTGATCGGTTCTTTAGGCGCGGCCACTTCAATGCGGGGAATACATCCACTCAGGATGAAAGCCGGCCCCAGGCAGACCATTAGGTTTACGGTTTTCACTGATTCAGTTCCTTTTGTGCAGGTAATTTAAGGTGTTGTGACAATTGCGATTGCAGATTGTCAGCAAAACTCAGGCTGCGCCACAGCATGATTACATTTTCCTGATGAGTGTAATTCAGATTCACCCGCTGGTCTTTATTACTGAAGCGGCTAGTGCTCTGCACACTCGAC
>Ga0157363_1001311_pt1 | contig 20618 bp, 23 predicted proteins | sample AttsexASBM1_FD_111477 | JGI IMG/M metagenome (GOLD analysis project Ga0157363, IMG submission 111477) | Fungus gardens microbial communities from leaf cutter ant in Ribeirão Preto, State of São Paulo, Brazil - Atta sexdens ASBM1 | ecosystem: Host-associated > Fungi > Mycelium > Unclassified ... | reverse complement strand
CTGGCCCGGTCTACCCAGCCGTGGCCGCGTTGCTTCTGACGGAACCCGGTTGAATTCAGCGCTTGAGCGCATTGCTTACGAGGCCGTCAAACCCGTCGTTCCGCGGGATGTCGCGCTGGATCTGGAAATCGCCCTCGACCCGTCTCAGCAGCCACGGTTCTATTCCGATTTCGCGATCCGTTTCGGGTCACGTGTCATGCATATCGAAATTGTAGGCGCCTGCGGTGCGGACCGCGTGACCCGAAACAATTGGGAATCCCATCTGCTAGCGCAGTTCGACCGACGACTGGAGGTCTACCGGCAGCAGCGCCTTACGCCCGAGATCTGGTATCTCAACGATCTTCTTGAGCCAGCGCAGTTACAAAAGCGTTTCCTCGCCCTTGTAGCGCAGCTTCGCGCGGGAGGCGGGTCATGACCCCTGGTCCGATCCGGCTGCCGCGCTGGCCCATCACGCGCCTGAAACTCCTCGATATCACGCCGGATCAGAAAGGAGCGCCCTATGCGGGCGCTCCCGTCACGCTGCTGCAGAGGGATGGCTTGATCGAAGGGCGCAGCCTGCTCTGGCTCGGCGCCCCCCGGCGTTCCTCGGGTCATCTGGAAGAAAGCCCCGACGAGCATGGTCAGCCGGCCTTGACCATCAGCGATCCCCTGTTCCGGGCCGTGATGCCGGTGGATGCCCCGCGACCCTTTGTTCTGGCAGGGTTTCACATGTCCTTCCTGCGCCGCGTGCTGGGTGGGCCGCAGGATCGACCGCCTCATGATCTCTGTCTGTACCGGCTCGCACGCCAGCGGGCGTCCTGGTTGCGGCCGTGCGGGTTGCAGGAATCCGTCCTCGAACTGCGGACAGACCTGATGACAGAACTGACGCAGGACAGCCCTTTCCTGCGTCTGCACTGCGCAACGGCTCTGCTTGAAACACTTCTTGAGTGGGAGCCGCTGAACCGGCTGCTGGTGCTGTCAGGCAATGTCGTCTCTCCACCGCCTGGCGAGGAGGAACCTTTCGGCCAGGCCGCAGAGTGGAGCTGCCTGCCGCAAGGTCCCGCCATGCTGGAAGACTGAGTGACCAGCGGATGCGTCGACGGTGACTTAGGAAGGTTTGAAAATGCCCTCAGACCCGGACGATGCATCCAGCTCTTCAGCGGCCTGGGTTAACCCCCTCTGCCTTCAACAGCAGAGCGGCTTTCCCCTGTAACCTCAGAACAGCCCGCTGCCGGTCTTGACGGCGGAGGCGTTCATGGTGTGGTGCCAGACGACGTCGCCGTTGAAAATCACCGTCAGGGTCTTTTCCGTGCCATGGGTGCCCTGATGCAGGTCGCCATACAGCGGAATGAAGTTTGCGGCGTCAGACGCGGCGTTGGTGAACGCATAGCGCCACTGCTCATGGCCGCTGTCGGTGAACGTGCTCTCGCGCGGATCTCCGAACAGGGCCCGAATCTGATCCTTGGTTGTCACGCCATCATGGATCTTCTGATCGATGGACGCACTGGTCTCGTTTTTGAGGGCTTCGTTCCCTTCCGAAGCACAGCCTGTCAGGGCGATTAGTCCACTGAGAGACAACGTGACGGCCAGGGTTCTGAGAAGACGTGCAGACATGCGGGATCCTTTGCTGTTTTTTTGCAAAACAGTCGATGACGGGAAAATTGGAAAAAAGCGGGCGACCTGCCGAAAAACGAACGGACCGTCTCAGTCCAGCCCGCGAAGCCTGCGGCGGTCTTCAGCGGCTTTCAGTTTTCGAAGCAATGGTTCTCGCGGAGCCGTCCAACAGCTCATGCCCACAACGAATGCAAAGAGCGGATGCCAGGGCAGAGCCAGGGCGATGCCGCACAAAAGACAGGCGCCCGCTCCGAACCACGAGACATATCTCAGCAGAAGCCGCGTCTCGTCTTCCTCGGCACCATACTCTTCGAGATAGGCAGCCAAGCGGGCCGCGCGTTTTGCTTCGGTCGCCTCGCTGTACAAACCGTCTGTTGAAGACGTCATGAGCGCTTATCTCCCCCAGTGGGCATGGAAGACGACCCGGATCACCAGCGCAGTGCCCAGCATCAGCGCCGCAGGCGGCAGAATGTCGCGGGCCTTCAGCCACGCGAACAGCCTGACCGAAGACCCCAGGGCCAGCACCAGCAGGAGAAGAACGATCAGGACAAGAAGGAGAGACACGACCATGTCAGACGCCCCCTGACAGGCAAGAACAGGGGCCAGACCGGAAGACACAACGGGACAGAGACATCATCGCCAGCTCCTTGCAGTTCCTGTGTGGCAGGACAGCCCTGCACACACGATGAACTCAACGAACTTGATGATCTACGATTTTCCGCGTATTGTCAATACGGGTATGCGCCTATTTCGAAAAACAGGTTCCCGTATATTGCCAGCGCCTCAGGGGTGAGGCACGCCGCCGATCCAGACCACTTCGCCGAGCAGTTTGAAGCAGTCCAGACGATCAGCCTCGACGTCCTGGGGCGGGTAGCGATGATTGTCAGCAATCACCCGGACCCCGCCACCGAGTTTGGGATCAAGACGACGGATCAGGACGGCACCAGCACTCTCCAGCGCATAGAGCGCGCTGCCCGTCACGGTCGTGATGCTTCGATCTACGATGACTAGATCACCTGACGACAAAGTCGGCTCCATCGCATCGCCTGCATTGCTGATGAGGCAGAGGGACGTGAGGTCCCGGGGAATGACGCTCTGCAACCAGTCGCGGCCAATGCGCAGACCGTCTTCATGACGGTCGTACCAGGGCACGACGATCTGACGGGTCGAGGTGGTCTGGACCGCTGTCGCGCCAGAGGGTGAGCCGCCAGCCGTACCAAAGGCGATCCAGTCCAGGGACACCCCGCAGACCCGGGTCAGGGACGCAAGGGCGGAGAACTTCATCTCCCCGCCATTCATATAGTCCCTCAGGGTCGTATACGGCACACCTGCCGCCTTGGCGGCATGGGTGATGCCAATACTCTGGGCCGCTTCGCGGAGGCGCTCGCCGCGCTCGCGCATCAGGCGGATCTGGTCGTCCATGAGTTTACGCTTTCGCCTGGAATGTCGGGGCACGCAGAGGGTCCTCATTCGGAAATGAGGCATGAATACGATATTCCGCTTGATATGTAAGTCGGAAAACCGTATCTCTTGACATCGAAATGTTGCGTGGCCCGTGACTCGTCATGGTCAGATCCTCGCATGAAACCGACATTTTTGTCCAAGGGATTGTCATGCCTGAAGATCCACTGTTGCCACCACCCCGTCCAGCCGGTCTCGAGGACCTGCATGCCGGCCTGCACGATGTCCTGCGTCTGATCGAGATCGAGCACGCACTGCTCAAAGGGCGCCTTGAAAGTCTGCGGGCGGATACGGAAGGCGCACGCCTGCTGGAGGGCGTGATGGTGCTCGGGGCCGTGCTGCAGCAGCGGATGGGCGGCCTGCTCCAGCTCTGCCGCGAGGTCGGGAAGCTGTGACGGAACGGTCTGTCGGACACAGCGCGTCCTGACCCTGCCGCCTGGCTTCATCGAAGCCCTGTTGTTCCCTTCCATACGGTCATCATCTCTTATGTCAGAACACTCAGACCTGTCTTCTGAGCACATCGTGCTGGACGGACACGACCTTACGCGTGCGCTTCCTTTCGGCTCCTATCCGCTGACAGAGGCGCAGAAGAAGATCCGGAAAGTCTTCTTCAACACGCCATTAGGCTACAGCCGTCTGCGACGGCCATTCATGGAACGGTTCAAACGAGACTGCTCCTCAGGTCCTGTTGATGCGAGCCTGTTCGGGCTGAAGGTGCGGTTTTATCCGCAGGACAATCAGACGGATGCAAAATCGGCGGTGTGTGGCGCGTGCTACAATCATCGTGAGCTGAAATGGCTGCGGCGTCATCTGCCGAAAGGCGGGACGTTTGTGGATGTGGGCGCGAATATGGGGTTCTTCTCCCTCTATGCCGCCCAGAGAGAAGCCCGTGTCATCGCCGTTGAGCCGAACCCGGTGCTGTTCGAGCGCCTGACAACCAATCTGAGGCTGAACGGGATGCAGGCCGATCTCTTGCGTGTGGCGGTGGGCGATCAGGAAGGCTCTGGCCAACTCGCGCAGGTGAACAGGGATTTCGGCGGTGGTCGGATTGGTGCGGGACACGGTGCTCCCGTGCGGATCCGTCCGCTTCTGGATCTTCTGCAGGCCTGCGATGTGACGGCCGTGCATGTGCTGAAGATCGATATCGAGGGCTACGAAGACCGGGCGTTGCTGCCGTTTTTTTGCGAGGCGCCAGCGACGTTGTGGCCCGATCATCTCATCATGGAAGACACCGAGCACGGGCGGTGGGCCCAGGACATCTTTCCAGTGCTGAGGCGCTGTGGGTATGAACGCCGTTCCCGCAGTCGGGGGAATATCCTGCTCTCCAGGTTTTGAGGGATGCTGGTAAGGAGAAGCTTGTCAGCTTTGGGGGGAATTCGGAATGTCGGTTATCAGTTTATTGTTGTCCGATATCGGACATTCACGATGCGAGATTAACCCGAATAGATTGCCTCTAAGTCCGGTGAAATCGCCAGGAAGGCATCGCTCATAATCTGACGCATCCAGGGATTATCGACCGTTCGCTGCCAGAGGATCGATACAGAATAGTCTCCCAAATCAATGGGTGCCGCGCAGACAGTAAGGCCTGAAACAGCTGCGAGGCTCTGGGCGGCATGAATTGGTAGTGTGGCAATAGCACGCGCCCCGATCAGGAAGGGAGGAAGGGCAGAAAAATGTGTCAGCGCCGATTGCACCCGTCGTGAGTGACCAAGATCTTTCAAGGCTTGATCTACAATGCCTTCGCGACCTGAAAACGAGACCAGAAGATGTGGCAGAGACAGATAATCTGTCAGTGTTAGCGGCAGTGTAAGGTCGCAGGCGACTGGATCAAGCAGGCAGGCATAACCGGACCGCCCGATCTCCTGCTGCTGTAATCCGGAGCGCACATTTGGCTGTGCGACAACAGCAAAGTCGATTTCGCCCGCTTCAAAAAGGGCCTCCACGCGGTGTGTGTTAGCCTGCCTGAATGTCACTGAAACACGGGACGCTTCTTTTGCCAGCCGTCTTGCGATTAGTGGCCCAATTGCAATCTGGAAGTCGTCAGACATGCCTATGGAAAAATGTTGTCGGCTGGTTGCGGGATTAAAGGCGGTAACAGTCGAGAATGCGTTCTGGATCAGAACGACGCCGCCCTGGAGTGGCTCTGCCATGGCAATTGCCCGCAGTGTCGGCTGCATACCCCCACGGGTGCGGACGAACAGGGGGTCATCCGCCGCTTCCCTCAGTCGGGCCAGAGAGGCGCTGACGGCTGACTGGCTCAATGACAACCGTTTTGCGGCTCGGGAAACGCTGCGCTCTTCCCAGAGCGCCAGAAAGGTAGTGACCAAATTGAAATCAAGACGTGAGATATCGACCATAGTGATTTTGACTATCAAAACAATCAATTTGCCCGATAATGGAAGAAAGTCCACTCTTCCTGTCACTGCAAGCCACTACATGCATGAGAGAGCCGGACATGAGCCAGCGTCGCGTTGCCGTTATTCAGGCAGGAACCAGTCTCTTCGACACCCCTCGCACACTCGACCGGATGGAGGCCCATTGCGAAGCCGCAGCAGCGCAGGAGGTTGAACTTGCAGTCTTTCCCGAGGCGTATATTGGTGGATATCCAAAAGGGCTGAGTTTCGGCGCTGTCCTGGGAAGCCGCTTTCCTGAAGGGCGTGAGGATTACCTTCGATACTGGAAGTCAGCCATTGACGTTCCGGGAGCAGAAACAGCACGGATCGGCTCTTTCGCAGCAAAAATGAAGGCCCATCTCGTTGTTGGGGTTATCGAACGAGATGGGGCGACGTTGTATTGTACGGCGCTCTTTTTCGGGCCAGATGGGGCGCTTCTTGGCAAACACCGCAAGCTCATGCCCACCGGTACCGAACGACTGGTCTGGGGACAGGGAGATGGTTCGACCATTCCAGTGTTTGAAACAAAGATCGGGCGGATCGGAGCTGCGATCTGCTGGGAAAATTATATGCCGGATCTGCGCCAGAGCATGTATGCCCGGAGCATCAATCTCTGGTGTGCGCCTACGGTGGATGAGCGCGATATCTGGCAGGCTTCCATGCGGCATATTGCCTATGAAGGGCGGACGTTTGTTCTCAGTGCCTGTCAGTACATGACGCGCGCGGATGCGCCGGAAAATTATACCTGTCATCAGGGTAACAACCCGAAAACCGTTCTCATTCGTGGCGGAAGCGTGATCGTCAACCCCCTCGGAGAAATCATCGCAGGCCCGATCTATGATCGTGAAGCCATCATTACGGCAGATATCGATCTGGATGATGTGATCCGGGGGAAATATGACCTCGACGTGGCGGGACATTATGCCCGTCCTGATATCTTCAGCTTGCAGGTTAATAACGCCTGTCAAAATCCGGTATCGTTCTCTGGGCAAGAGATCGATGCTCCACTGTCAAAGGTGGAGATCGAATAAAATGACGGCTGCCTCTATCGCCTTGTCGTAGCTACTGAAGTCCTCCTTTTAGATGTCACGGCAAAGTCCGTATCTGGGGATGAACTGCTATGGGGGGGGCGCGACTGTCCGCTTTGTAGCGCAGACGCTCGGAAGCGGACGCCTCCGCCAATCTCGGTGCAGTTCAGCTTGATAGATGCGCTTTCGGCCTTACTGCAAACATTCATCCAGCTCAGCGGGTAGGACCTCCACGTGAGGATGGGCCCTTAGGTTTCTTCGATTGATCAAGTTGGCGTATTTTTTCGTTATGCCATTCCGCAAGAGCTGAAATACTGGTGAATGGCTTAAAAGAAACAGTTCCTTTCTGGGAATCAGAGATTAAAAGTTCAATGGCTACTTCACCTTCTCCTGAAATACGATTAAGCTCATTTAAATAATAATCAAAATACTTCACTCCAAGGCCAATGCCGTTTCTTGAGGATAATAGTGATTTAGCGAATTTCTTGCTGTCGTTATTGCCGTCGAATATCGACTCGATATTATCAGTATGACAATTTTCATCATTAAACACTTTGTTATCGCAAATAATATTTGAATAGATATCCAGCCTAATAGTTAGATCTGACATCCATCCTATAAAATGGGCTTTGCAATGAAGTTTGAGCAAATCATAGGAATTATTTAATTTTTCACAAAGATTTTTTCGCAGTGGTTTTCGTGATTCGTCTTTAAAGTTACTGTCATTGTATTTGAATTCAATTATACAAAATTTTGAATGAGAGCTGACGAGGTAATCTGCATAAATTTTATCCTGACCAGCCATTGATGTGCATTTTATTCTATCACCATTTTGTTTATTTATGTAGTCCCTGAATCCATCTATTACAGCCTGCTCCATAGATCTGTTTATTTTCATATTTTTGCTTCCTTTCTTTATGGATGTTAAGGTAATAGTATTTGTATCTTCTGCGATCTTATTGTAGATAAGCCCCAGAAATAGACTTAGTAAGTGATGTGATGTCAACAGATGACAGTAAGCTTTCTTGTCTGTAATAAAAATAATTGCGTTGAAAAGACGCTCGCTAGATTCCAGACTCGGCTCAAGATCAATCTGATCTTCGACGGACCACGAAAACTGAAGTTGCTCTTCTTAGAGCCATTTTGGAAAGTCATGGATGAGAGTTTCTGCGTAGTATGAGGCTTCCCATGACAATGTGGATCATGGCCTCTGCGACGTCGATCCGTTGTTCGTAGTCCTTTACAAGGCGACGCCAGCAGATCATGCAGCCGAAGGTCCGTTTCACAACCCACCGATGCGGCAGAATTTCAAGTCCTTTTGCTGTATCTGACCGCCGGATGACTTCGACTGTGAAGTCGAGAAAAATGGCCTTATCCATCAACTGGAGGCGGTCATAGGCTCCATCGGCAAACAGGTGCTTCACACAAGGCCAGCGCTTGCGGATCGTACGTTTCAAGCGGCCCGCGATCATGTCGGCTTTCGGGACGCTCAGTTCAGCGCCTTCATGCCCGAAATGAAGGCGTAAGCGGACCTGCCGCCTTCGCCTACATATCAGACGTTCAGAACGTTTTATCGCTTTCCACATATTGGACATTAGCAGCACTATCTCTCGTGGGCGAGTTACTCCGTTGGAGGACAGTCCGGCACGAAGCTGAGCCGTTCAGAACGCGATCACTTAAGGTGCTCATAAGTCAAGATTAACGAACACCTTGCCCGTTAAATGAAATCGTGCTGCGTTTCAGGAGTAGCTCGGGGGTCATGATAGAGCTACCCAACGTAAATGATTCTTGGTGACGGCGCTTTATGGCAAATTCCACCGATCAAACAGATCGCTTAGGTATCCATGCCGTTGGCGCGATCTTTACCCAGCTCAAGTGGGCCTTTCGGGAACAGTCGACAAGCGACTATGGGATCGACGCCCAGGCGGAAAAGCTCAATCCTGACGGCAAAGGCGGCGGGAAACTGATTGCTTTGCAAATCAAAACGGGAGCTTCATATTTCCGTAAAAAAGGCGACGATTACGTATATTACGGCGAAGAACGGCATCGTGAGTATTGGATCAATCATTCGCTACCCGTGTTTCTGATCATGCACAATCCAGAAATGAATCTTACGTTATGGCAGAGAGTCGAGCGGCATTTGATCGAGGAGGGCAAGGATGGGCGTTGGTCTATCATGATCCCAGCGAATCAGACCTTAGATCAACAACATGAGCAATACATTGCCGCCGGCATAGCGTCCGATCTTTCGAGCTTGCGGCGCGCGCGCCTTGCTCTTGACCTATCACTCATCAAGAAAATTATAGAACAAAAGTCCGAGGTCTACCTGCGCATTGAAGACTGGGTGAACAAGACACTAAATTATCGGAGCGCAAATTTTGTCTTTAGTGAAAACCCAGATGATGACGTCGACGTAACCGTTGACGCTTGGATGCCTGGATATTCTATAGCTTATTACATGGCGGTGGTGTTCCCGTGGCTTGATTGGGAGCGCTACGAGTATCGGGATGAGGACGAGGGTGGAGGCGAGGTTGCGGAGCACGTCCTAAAGGTTGAAGTCTCCGAAGTCGGTAAGGCTGTCCTCTTGCTTGAGACTTTTTACCAATCTGAGCTGCCTCCATTTCGGCCTGAACCCGAGGAGGTGGCTGCCCCAAGCGACTGGGAATACTTTTATCACGCCGCAGATGATGACCACCGCTAGCTGTCGGGTTGTGAGACGCCATTGGCATAATCGAGGATTTCGTCGACTTTCTTCATGATGTCACAATGAGCCGGTTTGAGGTGATCAGGATTACGGAAGGCGGGGTATTTTTCTAGCCACGCCGTGATGCATTTGGCAGGCGTTATGCCGTCCAGAACACGCTTTAGGCGATGATTGTGGGCAAAACAGAAGCCTCTGAGCTGGATTTCCACATCCTCGTGGCTTGAGACGCAAACCTGCAGCACTCTGTCGCCACTCGGCCATTGAAGCGTTCCACCATTCCATTGGTTTGTGGAGAATAAGCTTTCGTCCGACGTCGGTCGATCCCCATGTCACGGCAGGATTTTTCGAAGACATCCGCCGTAAAGCAGGAACCATGATCGGTCAGGGTATGCGTGATCTGGAAAGGAAATGCTGCTTTGACAGCCTGGAGGAAGTCCACGACATTGTCCGCGTCATACACGGCCAGATGCACTAACGGGCGCATCGTGAATGGCTGCTTTCGGTTCTTCCTTCCCGATAACCGACATTCTGTTTACTCTCCCTGATCTGCCTGTCCACTCAAGGAATGTGAAGCGGACAGGCAGCAGATTACGCCCTCATGTCGGTCATAAGCTGAGCTGTTCAAGCTTCCGGAAAGCGGACGGTCGGCAATAGTCCTCGTTACCCGTCGCTGTCCTCGTCCAGACTTCTGATTGCTGCATATGCAGCTGATCAGGAGAACATATCATGGAGAAGAAAACGCATTTTCCATCGCCTACGTTGAAGGCGTCCGTGCCCTGGAATGCAGGAAAAATGGTTGGAGCCAAGAGGGCGCTCAAAGAAAAGCACGTTTGGGCTATTCGGTTCTGGCTGGGTAGCGAGCAGCGTATCAGAGACAAGGCTTTGTTTGATCTTGCTCTCGATAGCAAGCTCAGAGGCTGCGATCTTGTCAGCCTTCGTATCGGCGACATCGTGACCAGCGGTCAGGTGCGTCACCGAGCCATGGTCGTCCAGCAGAAAACTCGGCGACCTGTACAGTTCGAAATTACAGAAACAGCCCGGGAAAGCGTGCGGGCGTGGCTGGAGCATCGCGGCGGTGGCCTGAATGAGTATGTTTTTCCAAGCCGCCTAAGCGCCAAAGCTCATCTGAGCACAAGGCAATACGCCCGGCTTCTGGATCAATGGGTTCAGGCGGTGGGACTGATCCCCGGTGAATATGGAACTCATTCACTCCGCCGGACAAAGGTTGCCATGATTTATAAACGAACCGGCAATATCCGGGCCGTTCAGATCCTGCTCGGCCATACAAAACTGGATAGTACAGTTCGATACCTTGGGGTGGATGTCGAGGACGCTCTGGCATTGTCTGAAGCTACGGACCTCTGAAATCGAATATGCCTCGGAAATTCTCTACCTCCTCCTTATGTGTACATGTTATGGTGACACATAGGGAGGAGACTATGAGTCAGCATCTTTTAGATAATTTACCGTCCCCACAGAAAATCGGTGTTCGAGAGTTCCGCGGAAACCTGACGGCTTATCTGCGTCAGGTCAGACAGGGCAGCACGATCTTGGTGACATCTCATGATGAGGTTGTGGCTGAACTGCGACCGCCGGCTCCTTCCTATCGCCCCCGCCGTCAGCCAGGAGCTCTTCGCGGGCGGATCAGAATGAGTGAAAATTTTGATCAGACACCGCCGGACATTCTTGAAAGTATGGAACGCGATCTGTGAAGGTTCTGCTCGATACTCATGCGTTGCTCTGGTGGCTTTCGGACTCAGAGCGGCTGGGTGAGACTGCACGGGAGATCATCGCAGACCCGGCCCACGATATTCTGGTGAGTATCGTGTCTCTATGGGAGATTGCAATCAAAATCCGTATCGGAAAACTGGATGCGGATATGAACGACATTCTGGCAGCGATTCCTGCGGAAGGCTTCTCTCTTCTGCCAATACAGCCCGAACACCTGCAGATCCTGATGTCTTTGCCTCTGCATCATCGTGATCCGTTTGACCATCTCCTTATGGCGCAGGCGCAAGCTGAACACGCCACATTCCTTTCGGAAGACAGGCAAATGGATCAGTATTCTATTAAAAAAATCCATTGCTCCTGATTTTTTGAACAGAATATCCGTGATCTATTTCGATTTACATTTGCCGTAGGAGATAGTTGCTGCACGGTAAGAATGGTGTTTACTAATTGAAAATTGGCGAAAATTCCGTGAGTAGAACATGTTTTCTTGGCTAAAGCGCATTCTTAGTGGATCCAAAATTCCGGACTCGACTAATGAAATGGCTAGGAAAGAGACTATCGTCTTGTCATCTACGCACGGACCCTCCTTTCATACCCGACATGCATTTTCCAATGATGAGGAGGAATTAGAACGGTATGGACAATCACGAAGCCACAAGAGGGACGATGCTCGCTGGGTGCTTCCCGGGGAAAAAGTCACGGTCCATGGCTTCGAAATCGCTGATGGCATGGTCTATGTCGGCAACTTTTTGACGGCAGCGCCTGACGGAGGCTGGAATACCGACACTCCAGCGCCTTGTCTTATCAGACCATCACTCAAGGTCGCGTCCGGAGCGCCACAAACGAACCTAGATCTGGGCTATTGGCCCTCTTACACTGATCTCACCCTCAATCAGCGATTGACTTATCTGCATTGGCTGGCAAGCGGAAAATCCGACACGAGCTACCCAATGGGCTATCCCTTTCTTTACTTCTATGGGCTTGAACGTCGCTTGGTCGCCGATAGCCCTCCGATTGACGAAGAGGCGTTATTGGTAGCCGAAATAGAACGCCTGCGAAGCCTATTCGGAAACAACGGTTCTTTTGTAAATTACAGCACTGAGCTACTCAATTTTATCGAAATGAAGCATGCTGTGACGGATATACCGAGAGTGGAGGCATGGAAGCCAGATCTCGCAGCTTTGGGAGATCATATGTCTCCATTGCTTCAGGTTAAATTAGGTCTACACGTATTGAGAGGTATGCCGCTTGATGTCGATCTCGCCATAGCAGGTATTCTATCTTTACCTCCTCACTTAACCGGCTTATGGCCGCGCATTGCAACGACGCGCGCGCGTCCGGAGTTCATTGAACTCATGCGACATCGTTTTAATCAGAAATTTCCTAAAGGTTTCCGACTCAGAGATAAAAAAGAGAGTCGACTTAATCCAAGTTATCGGTCGGCGAGTCAGTATCTTCATGCTTCAATAAAGTTTGATGGCTTCGATCGCCTTCCTGATCCAGTGCAATTGACGTGGACCAAAATGATCAAGCTCTGCGAAGAGGCTCGTGAGGATTTGACTGCATTTGCAAAGGCCGTCGGCAAGGAACGTGAACGTGCCGAAAGTATGGCCGCCGCCTTGATGCTGCCTGTGGAACTCGGGGAAAGAGAAACTGTTCGTTCTTTCAGAGCCTGGCTGGATGACTTGCCTCAACCTCTTGCCGATGTGCCGCTTGAAGAACTGGGCCTGCGGTGCTTTGGTTCTGGCAAGGCAGCCTCGGGTCTTCGGCAAGCTCGTGACATGTCCGCCATGCTGGCGCGAGTAGGTTACGGCATGGAACCGGATCCAACCTACGGTGGGACCAAGCCAGGTGAGAATATAATTCTATTCCGCATTGGCGATGCTCAAGGCCAGCTAACACCCGTCGGTGCCGACTTCAGCACAGCAGCCCTGATCATGACTGCCATTGGCCCGGCAGCCAAAGCTCTGACTTTAGGCCAAAAGCTGGTCGATGCTCTCACCACACGGCTGCGGCTCACCCCGCATGAAACGAAACGACTGACAGCCCGTCTGCAGCTGCTTCCGGAACGCTTGCCAACGCTTGGCCGCCTCAAAACCATCGTAGAGAGTGTAGAACCCGAGCAACGAGCCGCTATTGCTTCGCTGGCAGCTTCTGTCGCCGTAACGATAGGCGAGACAGATCAAGGCATGATGGTGGCTTTGGAGCGGCTTTACGAAGCCTTTGGTCTCGGCCGACAGAAACTCTACACTGTCTTGCACCAAGGTACTGCTGCTACGGCGTCCTGCGCTGCGGAGCCGATCGTGGTCGAGGATGGTAAATCGCGGAGACGTGGTCACCGAATTCCAGCACCTCCCTCGAAAGCGAAATCCCAGGATAGTATCGTCATTGACATGAGCAAGGTCGACGTCATCCTGCAGGAGACTAAGGAAGTCGATGCAATTCTCGCGCCAATCTATGAGGATGAAGCCTCTGAAATTCCGATTTCGGTAGCCGTTTCTCCCACTTTGGAACATGAAACGAAGTTCGTCGGACTTGGCCCTGAGCAGGCCTGCCTGCTTGAGGCCCTGGTCAACCAACCGGAATGGCCACGCTCCGGGTTTGAGGCCAAAGCACACGAACTCGGGTTGATGCCGGATGGCGCGCTCGAAGCCATCAACGAGTGGTCCTATGATAAGTTCGATGAAGAACTTATCGAGGACGGTGACCCTTTGATTATCAATATGGCGCTCCTTGCTGACGCGCCGGGAGCAGCATCATGACCACCCTCAGTATCGCAGCTTCAGACAGCACGCGCACCGCCGCGCAGAAAATCAAGCCCAAGGACCGCGATAGTGTCATTCAGGCGCTTCGTGCAGGTGTCGTGCCACGTTCAGGCATCCAGTTAGTTCAGGTCGGTCGCGCAGGCGAAGTCAACCAGGTGGTGCAGGACGTCAAACGCATCGCGGACGGAGGCTCTGCGGTTCGTTTCATTATCGGCGACTATGGAGCGGGCAAGACTTTCTTCCTTAATCTGGCCCGTTCTATTGCCATGCAAAGCAAGCTGGTAGTGGCTCACGCAGATTTATCCCCTGATCGTCGCCTGCATGCCAGCGGGGGCCAGGCCCGCAGTCTTTATGCAGAACTCATGCGTAACATGGCTACCCGCACCAAGCAGGACGGAGGGGCTCTGGCAAGTGTAGTCGAACGTTTCATCATGGAGGCACAGGCTTCAGCCAAGGCATCAGGTCGCAAGATCGGAGAAGTTATTCAGGAAAGGCTGCTCCCCATTCAGGAACTTGTTTCCGGCTATGACTTTGCAACCGTCATAGAATGCTACTGGCGCGCTTTCGAAGAAGGGAGCGAGAATGGAAAGGCGGCGGCACTTCGCTGGCTCCGTGGTGAGTACACGCTCAAAACCGAGGCTCGGGAGGCGCTCGGCGTACGCTCGATCATCGACGATGCCTCGGTTTACGACTGCCTGAAGGTGATGAGTCGCTTTGTGACCCTGGCAGGATATTCGGGTTTTCTGGTCATGCTTGATGAATGCGTGAACCTGTTCAAGCTGGTCAGTGCCCAATCACGCAATGCCAACTACGAGCAGATTCTCCGTATCGTGAACGATGTGCTCCAGGGCTCGGCTGAATCCCTCGGCGTCTATTTCGGCGGCACAGCCGAATTCCTGATGGACAGCCGCCGGGGCCTCTATTCCTACGAAGCGCTGCGATCCCGTTTGGCTGAAAACAGCTTTGCCCGCAATGGTCTGGTCGACCTTTCCGGTCCGGTCATCCGGCTTCAGAGCCTGACCCCCGAAGACCTCTACATTCTGCTTGGTAAATTGCGGCATGTGTTCGCCTATGGTGACCAGGATCGTTACCTGGTGCCGGAGGAGGCTTTCAAGGCTTTTATGACTCACTGCAACCAGAAGATTGGTGAGTCTTATTTCCGGACACCTCGCAACACCATCAAGGCTTTCCTCGACCTGCTCGCCATTCTGGAACAGAACCCACAGGCTCAGTGGCAGGGCCTGGTGGACCAGGCTGAGATCGCGCCGGACGCGCCCTCGGCGGGCGGAGATATTATCGATGACGACAATAAAGATGCACCTGGTGCGGCTGCTTCTTCAACAACTGGCTCCACTCAGACCTCGCCCGACGATGATCTGGCGGACTTCAGACTTTGAACGACGTGCCATCCGACCCGTTCGGGCAAGCCTCAGATGACAGCGCATCGACGTCTTTCGATTTGCTGCACGAGAAAGTCAGGCGCTGGATCTGGCGTCAGGGCTGGGCAGAGCTTCGAGATATCCAGGAACGATCCATTCCGGTTCTGCTGGAAGGACAACGGGATCTCATTATTGCGGCCGGGACAGCAAGCGGGAAGACCGAGGCGGCTTTCCTGCCGATTGTTTCGCGACTGGCTACAAATGGCCTCAAACCCGGCTCCGGGTTTGAGGCCATTTATATCAGCCCCTTGCGCGCACTTATCAATGACCAGTTCGGTCGAATGGAGACACTTTGCGAAGAAGTGGAGATGCCTGTCTGGAAGTGGCACGGGGATGTGGCCAGCAGCGTCAAGGAAAGAGCACGCAAGCGGCCCCAGGGGATACTGCTGACCACTCCAGAAAGTCTGGAAGCCATCCTCGTCCGACGAGGAAATGAAGCAAAGCGTCTGTTCGGTGCGCTAAGTTACATGGTGATCGACGAGATGCATGCTTTTATGGATGCAGAGCGCGGACGCCAACTTCAATCGCTGCTCAATCGTATCGAGATCGCCGCAGGGCATCCTGTCGTTCGAGTGGGCCTTTCGGCCACCTTGGCCGACATGAGGACCTCAGCTGCTTTCCTACGGCCACTGAATCCGGATGGCGTGGAGGTACTAGAATCTAAAATGGGTAGCCAACCCCTGAAACTTCAGGTTCGCGGTTATATACAGCCACGTCTGAAGCAACGTGACGAGAATTCAGACAAGGGCGAGGCAACCGAGAGCACAGCAGACATAGAGATCGCGACACACATCTTCGACACGCTCCGAGGGCATCGGAGTTTGATATTTGCTGGCTCGCGACGAAATGTTGAACTGTACACTGCAAGACTGCGTAGTCTTTGTGAAACATCTGGCGTACCGGAGGAATTTTTCGCTCATCACGGTAGCTTATCGCGTGAGCACCGTGAAGAAGCCGAACGAAGGCTGAAAGAAGATGATCGACCAGGCTCCATTATCGCAACCACGACCCTCGAACTAGGCATTGATGTTGGCCACATTGATGCTGTGAGCCAGATTGGGCCGGGACACACTGTTTCAGGCATGCGCCAGCGACTGGGGCGTTCCGGTCGACGTGCCGGACAGTCCTCGGTAATGCGGGTCTACACCACCGAGATGGCGATTGACGAACGCATCCATCCCATTGATGCCATGCGGCCGCGCACGGTGCAGACCATCGCCATGCTCAATCTGATGCTGAGGCGCTGGAATGAACCGCCTCAAATTGGGAGTTTGCATCTTTCCACGTTGATACAGCAAATTCTAGCACTGATTGCTCAACACGGCGGGCTGACAGTCAAACAAGGCTGGAACCGCTTGATCGAGAGTCGGGTATTTCCTGAAATTGATCAGGCTCTCTACATTGATGTGCTGCGGCGCATGAAGCATCCGGAGGTTCAGCTTATTGAGCAGGCGCCAGACGGAACGCTTTTGCCAGGCGAAGAAGGCGAACGGGTCATCAATGACCGTGGGTTCTACGCCGTATTCATGACGCCTGACGAATTCAAGGTTATTACGGATCGCGGACGGAACCTTGGCACGCTGCCGGTCGATAGTCCGGTAATGCCGGAACAACTCATCATCTTCGCCGGGCGTCGGTGGCGGGTGATCGAGATCGACGACCAACGCCAGGAAATTCTGGTCACACGAGCGTATGGTGGCGTGCCGCCCAGCTTTGGTGGGGAAGGCTTACCTCCAGCCGATGAAGTCGTGGCAGAAATGCGTCGTGTTTACGAGGGCATCGCCATTCCTCGCTTTCTCGACAGGGTAGCTCTTGAATGTCTTACTGAAGCCAGAGAGACATTCGACCATCTTGGGTTGCGGCATGCAGGTTTGCATCGGCATGAGGACGAACTCCTGCTTTTCCCCTGGGTCGGCAATCGGGCGCAACTGGCCTTGGTGCTTGCTCTCGCCGCTCATGGCGTAAAGGCCAATTCGGAGGGTATCGCGGTCACAATTCCGGCTAAAGACGGAGGTAAACTGGTTGCCGCCCTGAAAACTCTCGCCGAAAGGCCTGCGCCTAATGCGGAAGTTCTAGCCCGACTAGTGCCCGATATGAAGAGAGCAAAGTATGACGCCTATTTAGGAGACGAATTGCTGGCGCGTTGTTACGCCAGCGAGCATATCGACGCGGCACGCGTGCCGATCATTGCTGCTGACCTAATCTCTAGATTGCCAGCAGAAGCAACGACAATTTTTGAAACTAAAGTAGCTCTATGATGTGTTTGGGGTAGGCTGGCATGATGGATGATTCCAGAACCAAGTAGACAGGCGGCGTTCGCCTACATCTCGGACACCTAAGCACACAGCCCATTGCTTCCTTGAAGCGGACATAATGCATGGCGTGCTATGAGGATCATGACACGAGAGGAGTCCGCATGGCGCATGATCCGAAGCTCTTACAGCCAGTCTTGGCAAGCGCAGCTCCACCCGATGTGGATGTGACATTTCGACCCATGTTCGGCGGCCTCTTCGCTTATGCGGATGGGAAGCCGTTCGCTTCCCTCTCGGACGTCGGGCTGGCCTTGAAGTTTGTAGGTTGCAGGTATGATTCGATGCTGGCGCAGCCGGGAGCCGCGCCACTTCGCTATGAGCAGGATCAGCCGGCAAGCAAATCCTATATTGTCGTTCCCGAGCCCGTGCTGTCTGAGCCAGACCAACTCCGCTCATGGGTGATTCGTAGCATCTCCGGCCTTCCCGTCAAACGTGCTCGCAAGCGAGCTTAGGATATTGACCATGCCCCGCATTAATTTCGTTGAACTTCCCGCACGCGACTTAGCGGCGGCACGGACATTTTACTCAGCGGTGTTCGGATGGGAGTTGGCCGATTTCGGTTCCAGCTACTCGTGCACTATGAGCGGCAACGTCGACCTTGGGCTACAGGGAGACATGAACGAGGCGCCGAAGATGCCTCTGCCAGTGGTTCTGGTAGACGACATTGAAGCAGCGCAAGCTGATGTCTTACAGGCTGGGGGAACGCTCAGTAAGCCGATCTTCGCCTTTCCGGGCGGTCGGCGCTTTCACTTCCTCGATCCTAACGGGCTCGAGCTGGCGATTATGCAGGCCAGCTAATCCCTTTCAACGGTTTGACTGCTCTCGCCTTCAAGTCAGACGTCGAACTGGTGATGGTAGCTGCCCGAAAGCCGCCATCGTAAGGCGAACCGCGATAGCCCGGGTTTGGGACAAAGCCGAAGTTCAACATTAGCCCGGCCGGAGTTCCGGAAGGATAGATCGGGGCCGATAGCGGACGCGGCTGACCAGCAGATTGAACAAGGGGGAGTTCTGCCGACGGCTTGGATAATAAAGATGGTACTGGTCGATTGGCGGGCACCATTCGTCGAGAACGCGGGTGAGCCTGCCGGAGGCAATGGCCGGATGGGCCTGATCCTCGATGACGAACGCAAGGCCGTGGCCGGCCAAAGCTGCCTCGATGAGCAATGCCGGGTCGTTGAACACGATTGCACCATCGGGCTTGAACCGACGCTCTTCGCCGTCGCGGCGAAATCGCCATACGGAAAGCTCGCCGGTGGCGAGTCGGCGATAGCCGACACAGCGATGATGAACCAGATCGTCGGGCGTCTGCGGAATCGGCAATCCGGCATGGGCGAGATAGGTAGGCGCAGCGACCACGATCAGCCGGATCGAGGGGCCGATCGGAACGGCGATCATGTCACGTTCGATCTGGCTGCCCAAGCCGACGCCGGCGTCATATCGTTCCTGCACGAGATCGGGCGTTCGACGGGTGACGTCGACCTCAATGCGCACGTCCGGGTGATCGAGCAGGATACCGCTCAAAGCCGGCCACAGGAAACGGCGGGTGGCATGGTCGTTCGCGGCGATCCGCAGGCGGCCGGTAATCCTTTCACCCATTGATCGCGCCGCCTGAAGGCCATCCGCCACTTCGGTCAGACTGGGTCCGGCTAATGCAATCAGCCGCTCACCGACCTCCGTTGGAGAGACGCTGCGGGTGGTGCGATTGAGCAGCCGGATACCCAATCGCGCTTCGAAACGGCGCATCGCGTGGCTAAGGGCCGTCTGGGACACGCCGAGCCGCTTCGCCGCGCGTGTGAAACTTCCCTCCTGCGCAATCGCAAGAAGGTTGAGCAGGTCACCAAGATCTTCGCGGTTCATCGTCACCACAGCAGAAGTTTCATGACATTATATCATAGGCTTATACCGATACGGCGGCCTAATGCCAATCGAGCCGGATAACCAACTCAGGGGCATTAACCGCCCGTCAGCGGGCAAACGAAGGTGGAATAAGGAGCCCGCGATGATCCGTAAGCTATCGAATGCGTGCTGTCTGGCGGCAAGCATCACAGTGCTGGGGCTGGCAACGGTGCCCCGACCGGCTGCCGCGCAGCGGCTGGAGCAGGTCGAGAAACCGACCGAGCCGCTCGTCTTGGCAGACCGCGGCAGCTTCTTCGTCGACGGCCGGTCAGTGAAGCAGTCACCAGCCGAGCTGTCGTCGATTTTCGGCCGACCGCTTGCAAACGACGGGCACGTCACCGTCGACCAGATGTATGTCGAGTACATGGTGCCCGCGCAACGCGCGGGCGTGCCGGTCGTGATGCTGCACGGCGGAACACTGACCGGCAAGGGCTTCGACACGACACCGGACGGCCGGATGGGCTGGTACGAATATTTTGTCCGACATGGTCATCCGACCTATATCGCCGATCAGATTTCGCGTGGGCGCTCCGGCGTGGACATCGCGACCTACAACGACGTGCGGCTTGGCCGGAAACCCGTTTCCGCGCTGCCGAATGCCTTTCGCGAAAGCGACGAATATAATTGGAAGCTGTTTCGCATGGGGCCGGCGAATGGGGTGACCTTTCCCGGCTCGCAATTCCCGGCTGGCGCGGGTGCTGAGCTGTCGAAGCAGGGCGTCGCCGACTTTAACCCAATGCTACCCTCCCCCAACCCGAACGCGCGTGCAATGGCAGACCTGGCACGGCAGACAGGCGGCGCGATCCTGATGGGCCACTCGGAAGCGGGCGGCATCCCGATCGATGCGGCATTGACCGATCCATCCGGTGTACGAGGCATTATTGAGGTTGAGCCCGGGGCGTGCGACGCCGACAAACGCACGCACGCACAGATTGCGACGCTCGCTCACATCCCGACACTGATGGTGTTTGGCGACCATCTCGATGCGCCGACCGGTACCGCGCTCGATTGGACCAAGGTCTATGCGGACTGCAACCGGCTGATCGGACGCATCAACGCGGTCGGCGGCAAGGCCAGCATGTTGCATCCGGCCGATCTCGGCATTCGCGGCAACACCCACCTGCTGATGATGGACCGCAACAGCCTCCAGATCGCGGACCTGATTCTCGCCTGGATTGATCGAAATGTACCGTCCTCAGCGACACCGCAAAACCCTGACCAGCGGGCCAGCGTCGCCCGGCAGCCCGCACAACGCTGAAGCGTTATCACATCACACTTTCAAGGAGATCTACATGG
>Ga0157363_1001310_pt1 | contig 20631 bp, 9 predicted proteins | sample AttsexASBM1_FD_111477 | JGI IMG/M metagenome (GOLD analysis project Ga0157363, IMG submission 111477) | Fungus gardens microbial communities from leaf cutter ant in Ribeirão Preto, State of São Paulo, Brazil - Atta sexdens ASBM1 | ecosystem: Host-associated > Fungi > Mycelium > Unclassified ... | reverse complement strand
TATATATATATATATATATATATATATATATAAAATAAATGTAAAGCAATATCATTTCATAAATTAAATAATTGTAATTGCATTCTTAAAATATTTAAAAATATTTGAATACCTTATAAAAATTAGAATATCGACCTAAATAAATGAAAAAAAATCTGTACGATAATTACGAAATATATTTTGTTTACTACTTTTTACAAATATAAACAATATGTACATGGTTCTAATTCTTATTAATATTCTGATATAATGTCAAAAAAAACCTTTGAATTGATAATTTTTAGAGATTTACAAAGTATTCATTTCAAACTAAACCGTTTTGGACATACAGTTAAATGAAGTTTTCTTGATTAGTGTGAGAAATCATCTCTTTTAGAGTATATAACTAACATCTTATATATTTACAGTGAATCTTAAAAGTCCAATGTTTTATCATTGACACTGAATTATTGATTGCAACAGGAAAGAGACGTGTAAGAGAAAGTGAAATAATTAAATATTTATCTTCCATGATAAAATGTTGGTTCAACCATTAAAGTTCACCTTGTGTTCACACACAGACACACACACACACACACACACACACACACACACACACACACACACACACACACACACACACACAACACACACACACACACACACACACACACAAATATACATAAGATGAAAAAAAGTAGCTTACATCAGTTTTCGATATAGTTTGTCCAAGTAATTTGTGTCCACTGACAGTATAATATACCGATGGTACATCATCTAATTGAAATCCCATTTCAAGGATATTTTTCAAACGTGCTCTGTCAGCCATAGACAAATAAGAATTTGTTGATTGTGTGACTTCTGAGAATGCATAATTTGAACATAATGCTACCAATATCAATGGTAGCATAGAAACTAAAAAATAGATAGTTATGTTTTTAGAAACAAAATTTATAAATGTTTAAAAACATGTATAGACATTTTTCATAAGATAGTCCCAAGCACAAAGATGACTATAACTGATGTAAATCATGGAACATAAAACAGAATTATAGGTTGACCAAAACATTGAGTGCGTTCAACAGATTCAACTGGACTGTGCGTTCAAAATTATCCTGGTGTACCCAGATGTTCTTTTATCCTTATTTAACATTCATGAATAAAGATAAAATGACATCTGGATGATTTTGAATGCAGCTTTGTTGTGCAATCATTTTACGATTGTTTGCTGAAATAGGATCATTCTTTTAGATTTAAAAGTATCCAATCAGCGTGAAGAAAATTTCCAACAATTGCAAAATGTTTTATTGAATTTAGCCATTGAGTGTTGATCTACGACTACGACTCATGTTTCACGATTTAAGGGTCCTATTCTGTAACTTTTAACGATTGTCAATATCGTATATTATGTGTCATTGCAGTTTTTTTAAAGTTTTTTATATGAAATATTTGGAATAATGATGACAGGCCGCATTCTGTTTCATGCACAATGTGTGCTGCATTATTTATCCTTGTTATTCACAGAATGTTAAACAAGGATAAATGATGCGCATCACGCGTGAAATGGAATGCAGCTACTATAACAATATCAACATGATGTTAAAAATTATAGAATAGAGCAGTTACTGCCACTCTTGTGCTGAGGCCCTAAAAGATAATCAACAAGTTACAATTACTTCGAATTCGATAAAGTTAATTAGCCAACTTTTTAAGACTACAGACTCATTGTAAATCTATGTAATACATAAATAGCTATTTTGATTCTGTTTATTTTTGATCTATCTAATTTATATCACTAAACATGTTCCTACAGGTGTACTCATAAATCTGTGTGAATGCATATCCTATAAAACATATTCTTAAATATATTTTCCAAAAATTCGAAACAATTATCATATCAGGCAAAAAAGCGATTATCAGTGGCAAAAAACATCAAGATAATCATTATCGGAATTGTTCTGAATGATTCAAAAAGCATACAGTTTACTGCAACATATGTTAATGAAATGAACACTTGTACATAATAAATCGTTAACTGTAAAAACGATATACGTACGCATCCATACGCGACTCGAAAAACCAATCGTATTGTTTCAAGTATTATTTTCAAACTTTTTTTTGTACAACGTAATTTCGACTACCTTTAAAAGCAAATAAAAAACGAATATTAAAAGTCGCATAAAGACATTCTCGCGCAATACTTACAGAGAACCATTATGAATTATACACCGTTATTCGTCTATCGAATTGCTCCGGCCGCCACGTTGGACTTTCAAACAAAATGGCCTTTTCTTTAGCACTATACCACGCAGTGTTTGTTAGACGAGCCGGTTCAGACGCATGCGCATCCAATGTAACTTCAGTAACGTATCGGTCACTAATAAATAAAAGATCATTAGTCGCCTATAAAAAATTTTTTCAAAAATGTTGAATATTTAATATATTTTACATATTTTTACACACATATATATATATACATATATAGAAATATATTATGTATATTTATATATATGTATACATATATGTAAAATATGTAAACTATGTTAAAATTTTTAATGCTATCAACCCTAAACGATTAATGATCTCCTATTTAGATCTTCTAGTGATCGGTACGTTATTGAAACTACATTGGCGTAAAAATTGATCAATCATATTTGAATATGAAAAAAATAATCAACTATAATTAATTAATTTCTTATGACTTATTGCGATTGTTGTAGAACTGGCTTTAGACTTAAAATACCTATTGTAGATCTGGATTAAGGGACTGCGCACAATACCAAGAATATGGAATTAGGAATAAGGAATAAAGATTTCAATTTATCAGAAATCATATTTCGATGTATCCAATTTCTGATAGGTTAAAATTGTTTATATTCCTAATTCCTTATGCTGGCTGCAGACCAGCGCGATATTTGTCACGATATTCAATGAGCTTTATCAATGTTCTTATTTTAAAACTATACACTCATTGAATATCGCGTGTCGCATGTGATGAACATCGCACTGGTCTGCAGTCATTATTTCTTCTATTGCGCGCAAAGCCTAAAGCCCGATATCCACGATACTAAAAATTGATGCGAGATCCCGCACAGAAAAAAAAATTAACAAATTACATTTGAATAATTTGATTGAATAACCATTGCGATTGGTCAATTCTGTCTTCATCCGAAGTCTCGGACTGATTTCTAGCATCATAGGCATAAACATGATATAAGATATTTTGATGCCGAGAAGTAATCCAAAATGACGGCTGCTCCTAAACTAATCACAATTTTCCAAAATTGTAAAAAGCAACATGGGTGGTGCTATCGTAGTTGCTCTGTATATACATACATTAGGGCTGTGGTCGAAGTCTCGTTACAAATGCTTTGAAGCATTTAATTGAAGCATTTAAATGGATTAAATGGACCAATTAAAAGAAAGAATTTTATAAACTGATCAATTAAAAAACTCTTCCAAGCGTTTGTAGCATCGCGTTGACCGTATCTTAAGTTAGAAGTGATCATAAAGTGGATTCTCACATCGTGCATGAATCAGACTTTGCGTTCTTCTTGACTATTATTCTTTTAAGAAGCTTGTTCGGTTCAAAATGGCCGATTAGCGATTAAGAGCGAAGTTCTTTAAGTTTTATCATCGAGTCGTACATTAATCATATATTGAATCAATTTTAAGTATTAAATTATTTTTATTACATTTATTAATATTATTACTTATTAACATTATTGTCATTAATTTTATTAACATTTTATTTCATACTCCATTATTTTATTCATTTATGAGCTTTTGTATTTTTTCAAATTTTAATTTTGTTTTTATAATTATTGTGCATGTATTTTTACCAACACTTTGAATTTAGCGCTAAATTTTGGTTGGCAAATTTTTGATTGGTTGTTTTAGTACTTTTCCGCCATTATGCGCAATAAAATATCTTATACGGAATGGTTAACGCGATGCTTTAAAACAATTTTTGATTGGTCAATTTATAAAATTCTTGTTTTTAATTGGTCAACCAAACGCTTCAAAGCATTTGTAGTGAGCCTTTGACCGCAGCCATATTTCTTATACCATGGACACAAGGCTTAGGATCAGTTTCGTCAATCCCAATTACTTTATCCGCCAATTAACTTTGAATATTGTCTTCTGTTACACTGAAAACCTCATCATCTCTAATCTAATTTCGGAAGTATGAAGAAAAAATAATCAAATATGTTTACATTTCAATGTTTTAGAAGCTCTGCTAAACAATAAAAGAAAACAGAGAATAAGAATTTCAATATATCAGAAATTATATACTGTGGAATAGTTTCTGATAAGTTAAAATTCTTATTCTCTGTTCCTGTTACTGTGTGGAACCCTTTATTTATTATTTCCACACAACACTTTTTTTTTACAATTACTAATAAAAATAAGTTAAAAAGACAGATTTTTAAGTCAATAAGTGAACAATAGATTTGTTCATGTCACATACTTCACATGCTTCAACATGTTCCTACTCATTCTAAAGCCCATTCTACAATGGCAATAGCAGTAGTGAATTAAAGAGTAGGCGTAGAAATCGACTAATCATAGTTGATTGTCCTTCTCACATTCGACTATGATTGATATCTACGCCTACTTCTTAATCCACTGCTACTGCCCATTAGGAGTATGGGCATATAGTAGAATGGGCTTTACGAGCGTTGCTTTGAGTAAGTAGAAGTTATGATTGGAGGAAGTAGGAGTATGCTGGAGTATGCGATGCGACAAACTTAATGAAAACACAGACAATAGGAACAGGGAATAATAAATTTCAACCTATCAGAAACCACGTATACTACAAGATACGTAATAGGTTAAAATCTCTTATTCCCTGTTATTGCCTAATGCTTTTCATTGGTTTAGTTTCCAGTTTTCGAGGTCAGAATGCAAGAACCAATCAACTACAGTCGAGCATTTCCCTGTTATTCGGCTGTAAGCCTGGATCTACAATAGATTTTTAAGCCTTAAGTCATAAAGAATAGACGAATCACAATCATTTATTCTCCTCGCATTCATTTATAATTAATCAATATCTTACGGCATAAAGTTTAACACTTATTGTAGGTCCGGACTAACAAGGGAATGCTCGACTACAGATGGTTGATTCTTGCATTCTGACCCGATTTGAACCTTTGATAGAAAGTAGGTAGTTATATTTATGACTTAAGAACCAATCACTCGATAAGCAAACTGTATTCTGAAATTCATTGGAAAAGTGTTGAAACTTTTCTGTGACCAGCTGAAACAGCCAATCAAATTTGATTTCAAACTTAATCTCCTACTGCGCATCCGCTGAAACGTTTCACCTTTCTTTATAATACCATGGTTAAGTTAAACTCGTGGTTGGTCTGGTCTGGTTGGTCGTTGGTCGATAAACGTAGTCAGGGTACATAGGGAAACAGCGAATAGGTGCGAATAACTCATAGGACAGAAGTCGGTTTGTTTCGTCGGTAGCTGCGATCGAGATAACGTTTCCCCTCCTTTCATATACGCTCGCTTCCACTCATACTCGAGATTTAACATTCCAAGGTTTCGAATCTACCATCTCTTCGATCGACACAGGCCAACACGACACTTGTTCCTTGGTAAGTGTGGCCGTCTGCTGCAGGTCAGTAAAGGTCTTGTGACGGTCTACATAGTTCATTTAATAATTCTAACATCGTATTGCATGGAAAAAGTTTGCCTCTATATATCTTTTGTCATGTTATTTATCGAGAATACTAATTAATTCAATATAAGTTTCAATTGTTCGTATTTTGTTCGGTCAATTGTGTGGAGCTAGAGCGAGAGAGAGAGAGAGAGAGAGAGTGAGTGAGTGAGTGAGTGAGTGAGTGAGTGAGTGAGTGAGTGAGAGAGAAGGAGAGGGAGAGAGAGAAGAGCGAGTAAGGTGCGTGCGGCCATTTTCTATCGTAAAGTGTGCAAGTTTACTGCTCCGCACCCGGCTTTTTTCGTCAAGATTAAGCAACGTACGGTATTCGCGTCTGAAATTTGTTTCCAGTTTGCCCAAGATATGCTCCGACTTTGAAAACTTATTCGCGAAAAATCTGTTCAGCACAATCGCACAGAGTACATACATACAACGGATTGTGCGTTACGTAATATTCAGCGCTCGACAGCGGAGAAGTTCACAATTGTACGGCGCGTGCGATCGTCTGCGGCCAGCTTCGCACGCCACAAAGGTCGTACTTACTGCTGTCTCGTAACCGTGGGTATTTTCGTACCTATTTCCAGGTACCTTAGATTGCTTTTCGCGAGGCATCACACTACAGGAAACGTCATCATGTACGCCTGCAGCCGATTCATCGCGCCTATCGCCAAATCCACCGTGAGTAAAAAGAGAATGAGGGGAAAAGATTCAGCCACAATTTCACGACGAAAGTTTCTGCGTGTATTATGTAATAATCTCTACTTGCATAGCGTTTCTTACCTTTTTTTCTTTTTATCCTGGTACAGTTGGTCTCTGGTACCAAGACCTATCTGCGGCCACTAAGCAGTGCCGTCATCAATCATAGTCAATACTTACAGCAGAATCAAATTCAGACTCCCGTCAGTTTGGTGAGTGTTCTTTTTTTCTCTTTGTACATTGCATAACTTTTCGAGATCAAGGTTACATAAGTGACTAGTATTGCCGTTTGAGATTTAGTCTTGCAGCTTGACATTAATAATTTTAAAATTTTATATTTCAATATAAAAGTAAGAAAGAATGTACGTATAGCTTACTATTGTTGATGTTATTTTATATCTATTTCTATCAATGTAGATTAATTTTCATCTTGATAAACTTACTTTTTATTTCTCTGACAATTAGAAAAATTTATCTATATTAATAGAAGTAGACATTAGTGGCAAGATTGATTGCCAAATTGTATAATAATTATATATTGAATTTATGGATTAAATGTAAACACTATTACATAGAATTAAACATTAATTTGCAAAAAATTTAAACATTGGAATATTTTTATAAGTTACGATTGTTGGATATTTTGTATTCAGTATTAGCAAATTTAATTGCATACACTATTGTACCTTGATGCATATTAAAGTTGTTTTACAATTTAATTTAAGAGTATGTAAAAATAAAATACGAACACTTTGAATTATAAAATACATATTTCATTAAACAGCACAATAAAATGTCGAGGATTTTATGATTTAATCAATTCCTATATTTATATTCATCAATGTATATCTTTACATCATTATCTACACTGCTTTAATGTGTTGTGTCGCGAATTTATCCTAAGTATATATGCATATATTTTAAAAAAGCAGATTTTTTACTTCTGATATTTTGTTGAAATGTTTTGTTGAAATTGGCTATTAATAAATTAATTAATTATTATTAAATTAAATGTATTGATTATATTTTATATTAATCTTTAATTATACACTGTAAAAAATAAAATGTTAATTTTAACTTAAAGACATATAGTGGACTTTCTGAGACATATAAAAATGTTAAAATTGACACAAAATGTTCATCCACTATACATCTTCAAATTAAAATTAACATTTTATTTTTTACACTGTATATAGTAAAATTGAGAAATAAAGGCTGTGTTGTATACTCAAGTATATATTTTATATAGGTATGTTTCTACAATTTTAAACGTACTAAAATTATAAAACAAACTTGTTAAAATATTAGTTATATTCTATTATATATATTGAAATATTATATTGAATATATATAAATATAAATTAATATTTGATTCTGCTTTGGCGCAGTTACCTATTGTACGTAGCTTCCAAACTTCTACAGTCAGTCGTGACATTGACTCTGCTGCGAAATTTATTGGCGCTGGTGCTGCTACTGTGGGAGTAGCAGGATCTGGTACGTATCTGCAAAATTTTATATAATTATCAACTATTAATTAATGTAATTTGGCAATAACAACATAAAAGATAATAAAAAATATAATAATAGTAGTAAAGTGCAGTAATAAATATAGCAATGAGGCATATATTTATTTATCATTACTAATTTTTTAATACTTGTACCGTGTCGAATACACATATTCTTAATAATACGTCCAATTAATTTTTTTTTTTTATTAATAAGAATCCTTGAATTAGAATAATTTTCTTCCAAACATAATTTTAAAAAATTAGTTATATCATTATTAATGTCACAGTTTATATATTTTTTTATGTTTTTTAATGCATTAAATTTTATTTTCTTTATAGATTTACTGTTAATATTAATATGACAGATCAAATTGTTTCAAAAATATAGATTAAGGCATTTAATTCGTTCTTATTTTAAGATAATTTTAAATAATGTCTCAAGATGGTGATACAGTTCTTTGATTGGCTTATGACATCATAAGACTTATACCTACTTAAAGAGGTTCTCACGATGAAATAAGACAAGTCCACAATATAAAACAAAATGTAATACAAGAATTAATCATAGCAATATCTAGAAAAAATTTCATTGATTTTTACCGTTTCAAGATATTTAATTCTAAATTTATAGAATTTTATATCAATAGAACATTATAAGTAAATGTATGACCTTATTCTGAAATATTTTCTCTTAAATTGAGATTTTTCCACACAAGACAGAAATTAAAAAATGATTATAACTATAACAAATCAAACAAAGTGAAAACTTTACTTTGTTTGTTTAGATAAAGTTTCATTTAAACTTTTGACTGTACAATTTGAGAGAAATTGATATTTATAATCAGAAGAAAATCAAGAACATTTGTCAAATGGACGATGCGTCTGTGGTTATGTAATGTATTTTAATGTAGTAATTTAATGTAATAAGTAAAAATATGATAAATTTATAATATATTTATAATTGTTAATTTATACATTTTTAATTCAGATTATATTTAATTTATTATATTTAAGATATAATAATAATAAATAAATATCATGTTCATATTACGTTTTCTATTCGTACTAACGTTAAATGGGCATCTTATAATGTTTATTTTGTCATTTTTTAAATATTTAATAACAATGATTATATATAATGACATTAGCAAATTAGATATTATTGATAACGTTTTTATATTGTTATTTTAATCATTTTACACAAAATTTTACAAATATTGTGTTTAAACTGTCTATTGATTGGAATTAGCGCGAGAACCTCCTTAAGATGAGAATTTTCTTAAATATAAGAATCGACTATGAATACCGATCTAAATCTCTTTTTAATAGATTGCAAACAATAGTAGAATAGAAATTTATTGAATTGTGTATATATTATATTTTGTTATTTATATTTAAAGAAATTATATAATTATAGGAGTCGGTATTGGTTTGGTTTTCGGATCCTTAATTATTGGTTACGCACGTAATCCCTCCCTGAAACAGCAAGTTTTTAACTATGCTATTCTTGGATTTGCGCTATCTGAAGCAATGGGCCTCTTTTGCTTAATGATGGCGTTCCTTATACTATTTGCCTTTTGAATCCTGTTTCCTGAAATGTATCCCTTCTCATGGAAGTGAAGTTATAACGTGATTTTATTTATTGCATATGATATAGGAAAATATATTTACTTATTCGACTTATGTTATTCTGATATTTCATTAGTAATATGCGTGTATGTAGATAGTTATATAATATATTGTATATATAGTGGCCCGTAATTCAGAATGCGCTTATCAATAAAAGCGCCCTTTTATCTCGAAAATAGTATGCATAACGTAAATTATAACATGTTAGCGCGCTAACATTGTTGTAAGCGTGTCCTAAATATGAGCCAGTATGTTTACACAAATATCGATATCCTCTCAATAAAATCTTTGACTTTGTCATGGGAGACAGTGTTTATTCTGCATTAGTCAATGATTTGCTATTCCAGGTGCTGGAATTGGATCTGTATTTGGTTCGCTGATCATTGGTTATGCCAGGAATCCTTCTTTGAAGCAACAACTATTCTCATACGCTATCTTGGGCTTCGCTTTATCTGAAGCCATGGGTCTATTTTGTCTTATGATGGCTTTTCTGCTTCTATTCGCCTTTTAAGCCACGATATCTGCATAAGATATTGCTGATATAGTTTTAGTGCGTCACTGCCAAGGCAGCATCGTCTAACTCTGTGGTAAAGACGACTGTCTCTGGTTGCGCGGGATGCCATGAAATCATTAGAGAAGCTAGGATTTTTTCAGTGATTTGGTAGGATGCAACGGTGCAACAACGGTGAAGAAGAAATAACACATCTTTGTATGAACCACCGTAATTCCATCCAAGTCTTCAGCTTGTTTATAATAATTTCATGGCCTATTGTCTCATGTAGCATATAACTCACATTGTTATGAAATAATGAATTTCAATATAATGAATGAATAAGACATTGAAAGTTAAAATTACGAAAAAAGAAAGCGACAGTCTCACCCCGCAAACCCATATACGCACGTACATACTGTGTTAGAGTGTCTTATGTGACATAGTACATTTTCGATCTTTTTGATTTTTTTGTCATCCGAAGAATTCATCATTGTTATGCCGTCATATACGCACGTTATTGAAATTATCCTTGACGAGAAAAAAAAAAGAAAAACTGTACAGTGATACCGAATAAACATCTTTGTCGTGTAATCATGAATTCTTGTACTTCTTTATTATTTCCTTCTCTGCCGATTTTCTGTGTTCGAAGACATTTTGTTTTCATGAAATTTAAAAAATAATTACCTTTATGTTTACTACCTCACCTTTGTTTATTATTTTTTATTTGTATTTTTTGTTTTCTTTAATTGCTATTCCGTTGCGAACGTTATGTATGATGTTTTTTTTAATATCAATACGATGCTTTTCTTTGCGTCAAGACATTACTACCGTGTCTCTAGATTATCGTTCTTGAAAAAATTTCATTTCAGAGAGAGATTTCATTTAAAATTTTGTTATATTCATTTTTTACGATGTTACACTCTCTCGAATATTACATATTTTTGGAAGACGGAATAGGTGTGATGTCCTTTAATTTTTAATTTTTTGCATAGTGTCTTATTTATATTTTTTATTAGGAATGCGCTTCATTTGGCGCTCACACTTTCGCGAGTATTATTTGGCCTTGTTTAATGTTTGATAAACGCCTAGAATGAAATGATTCCATGAGCGTTGCAAGCGTCAAATAAAACACTAATATGATGATAACGATTAACTTGTATTATTACTTCTATTACAATTTTTTATTAACGCATTGAAGATGATTTGATTAGATGATTAGTTAAAATGTGTACTATTCAATTGCGTAGTATTTATTTTATATTATTATACTATTATATTATTACTTTATCATTATAGGCAGTGTTTGCTACCTGAAGCATTTAAAATATTTCCGTTTTTAATATAATAATACGACTAAATACTAAACGAAAAAATGTTTTGTTTCAAAGAGAAATGTTATTATAGGCAATATTTTACATGCTTATTATTTTATGAGATTTCAAGAGCACTTTGACGTTTTTAATAAAATGATTTTTTTAACACAATATAATTCCTTTTATTATTTTGCACATGTAAGTATCAAAGTAGAGAATTATCGAAAAATCATTAGTTCGCAAAATATTTTATATTATATATTCTAGCATATTTTGACAAATAGAATGCTAAACTAAAATATAAAATATCTCTTAAACTAATATTAATTTCTTGATAATTTTATTTAGTACTTGTATCCGCAGAATAACTAAAGGAGAGTCATATAATGTGAAAAATTTCATCTAGAATAAATGATCTTGAAATATCGTAAAATATGTATGAAAAAATATGTTAATAAAATAATATTACTTCCTCCGAAACAATTTTTCTGTTTTATTGTTTATCATTGAAAATAAAAATATTTTAAATGCTCAAATTGAAATCCTGTACAATCAACTTATAATATAAAACAAGCATTAAGATCCAATTTGACTCCTTAGATTATTCCTATTTCTTTTTTTATTTTTAATATTCATGTTTCATTTATAAAATACATGATAGTGCAACAAATCTACTAGAAATGTTATGCTACTTGTGTATTAAATAAAGAGCTTTTTAATTGAAATATTTATACGGTAGATTATTTAATTTTTATTACCGAAGCATCGCCATCAAATCATCTAATAATGATAAACTTTGCCAATAAATAAACTGTCGTATTTTGTGTAACGATTCACAGGATGTGAAAATTTTTATCTCGCTGTAACGTGGCAGGCACAATCAATTTTTGAAATAAATTCATTTAAAATAAGAATACATATATGTATTAGTTCAATAGCTAACTTTTACTGTTAAATGGCTGTTTGAATGTTTAATGGCACTTCTCGTATCTCTATTTAAATCATGTAAAACGGTCTTAATCTTATTATTAATTGCGTTATCATTAACTCATAAGGAAATATAACGCGCATTCTTTGTTAAAAGAAAAGAAGCAATTGTAATAGTAACTATAACAATACCTCGTTACAAGTATCGCGTTACTTATCAACCTTGAAAATGGTACATATCATGGTGGAAGGGTATAAGGTGTATTATTGCGCATAATACAGCAGTAGAAGGGAGACAACCAATCAATGTTGTATATAATATTAAATTAATTTACACAAGTTTAAATAAATTTTTCGGAAAAAGAAATCTCTTATATTTATATCAAACTTGGAGTTTTTTTCAGTATTACAATTTAATCTCGTAACATTATGCCAAAGGAAAATATATATTCAAATTCAGTATATATACAGATTATTACATTACTGGATTCTAAACTATGTTTATGTTGCACAAATTAATTTTTATCATAATATAATTATGCATTGATTTCTCCATATAAACTTTGTTAAATCTATATATTTCTAGCATAAGAAATTCACGATTCATAATATTATTACAACCATTATATCAAAGATCCCAATAAATATTTTTTTACAACAATCATTACACAATTTAAAATATATCTTTAAACTATTTAGTAATATTTAATTGTTCTAAAAGATTCTCCCTTTCTCGAAGACATGCCCATGCTTTCTCATGATCCTTTCTCGTCAATGGTACTTTTCTCTGTTTCGCCAAGGTCAATTTCTTATAATGTTCTATCACATCATTATCTGCAACATTAATTTTCCGTTTCAATGCTTGCCTTTTGCTCTCTTCCTGGGCCAGATTTAATAATCTCTTCAGCTGCGTAACATTATGATTAGATAATACAAAAAGTTCTTGTTGACATCTTTTAATTTCTGCAAGAATCTCGTCATCCTCTTGATTTTTTTTTTGCGCATCAGGTTCCAAGATACCTTGCTCGACCAATTCTTTATGCATTCGTAACTCCAAATTCATGGAATTCTGAATAGTTAGATCTCTCAAGACGGGTGGATCTCCATCTCGGAATAATTTGTTCTCCATGTTATTATTTGCAACATATACATTTTCTTCCAAAAGTGCAGAAACAAGTCTCTGAGTAAGAGGTCCTGCAATACTATTAGTTTTTTTATCACCTTTGGATATCAAGTGTGACATATCTGTGCGATTCTTCTTCTTCTCTCTGTTTGAGTTGGCTGCATCTTCTTCTTGCAATAAATCATTATGTGCCCACATTAAGCTATAATGACGGCCTAAAGAAGGAATCTTCTTGAATTCACTTATGTCCCCATGCGTAGCAATTAATTCTTCCAATAATTTTATATCATCAGGCATGATATCAGTGCAATAGGAATCCACTGATGCCCAAAATTTGTTGGGTGTATCATTTTTCGGTAAAAGCAATTTTGGTACATCAGACTTAGATCCTTCGATTCTTGACATTTCATGTAAAGTTGGTATTATCTGACTGGTTGAACTTCCTACTGTCTTCTGCTTAAAGAGTTTTGTATGTAAAGGTGACTGACTCTTAGTATTAATCTCCTTTGGTTTAAATTTCTCTTCGCGTATCTTCTTGTCAAGTAGAGAGAGACTCTTACTGCTCTTTGATCTTCTGTCTTTACGTTCTTCCGCTGAAAACAAGCTGGCAATCTCATCTTGAAGTGTACGATGCCGTACAACAACTGCTGACAAAAGTGTCTCCAGTTCTAGTTGCAGTGTATCAAGATCATCCATTACAACACCTTCTTCTGCTGTACGCTTTAAAATACTAGTGTATCTTGGCAGATGTCGACTATTATCAACTGTCTTTAGAAGAAATTGAGAAGTTGTTGGCTCTGGTACCTCCGAGCTTGTATCAGAATTCATTGTTGAAGATTGTGCAGTCTTTCCAGATTCACGTATTTTAATGACAGCTTTCTTAGAACTCTGCTTCCCTTTTCCAGACATATTTATTAATAGTTCAACAGCAATCGTTCAACAGCAGAAAATAATTAATGTTGATTGTTGCTTTCCACAGAAAGGCTATTATTTTTATAATTAATTTGCAATAGCCTCAAATGAATAATCTTATGTTACATCTGCAATTATAATTATTGAACACAATTAGTCAACATTCGTAAAGTAATTATTAATAATTATTGAGTACTTTCTATTTAGTGACACAAATCGACATAAGTGTTCTTCAGTTGATATAATCAGCTGATACAATTAGAATGCCATAATTAAAATAGAAGGTTTGTGTGTTGACTTGGGTCAAAATTCTACTAACTAAATGGAGAAAGCACCCAATATAAATTAAATAAAAATAATAGTAGTAATATTAATAATAATAAGTAAGGAGCATGAAAATTAATGCTAAGTATTAGCTTACATGTCCTTTTTGCTTATTATTCAGAAAGCCATTTGTCATTTTAATTACAAATGTTTCAATACTTCATCTTGCTTTTTGAGCATAAAATACCAATATCACATACTGTTAAACTATTGAATAGTAGTAAGAAATTATGCAAATCATTTAGGTTAGAGATATCATCATTGGCTTCACTAATCACTCTGTGACTTCACTTCAGACTAGTATTGCTAGTGCTAGGTGTGAAGAAAATGTAGTACCAACATAAAGAAATAGTAGTCTCAGAGAGAAACCTGAGAGAGGATATGATATGAGACCCAAAATCTGTAACCGCAATATGCTGCCGCGCACTGCCCTCTGACAAAATAGAAAAGTAAACTACATAGCGACGTTCACTTTTTTTAAGTCTTGTATCACCGATGAGATGCTATTAAAGACCGTCAACCCTGGGCAAATTTTCGACGATATAAAAAGGGCCCGGAGGTAATTGAAGAATGTTGACATTATCGACAATTGTATAAATTTTATTAACATATTAACATAAATATTTGGCTATTATTAACATAAATATTTGGCTTATGCATTATTAAATTCATGATTTCTTATTATTAAAAATGTTCCATACTTGTAAAACTATATATTGCAGAAAAATTACATTTTTTTTTCTACAGTTATCATCTCTGTGATGAAGAAAGAATTAACCAATCGCAATGATCATGTGATTAAATTATTCAAATGTGATTTGTTAATTTTGTCTCTGTCCGAGATTTCGGACAGATTTCTAGTATCGTGAACATCGGGCTTTAGAGTACATTGTTCATTTTTCAAGGCTGGAGATGCTAAATCAATATTTGCTTCATATAATCATGTTACATATAATACAATCATATGAAGTAAATATCGATTTATGATCTTCAGCCTTGAAAAATGATCAATGTACTTTAAGAAAAGTGAACGTTGCCATGTAGTTTACATCCACTTTGTCAAAGAGCAGTAGTGCGCGACAGTACGTGGCTACGTTGTGGCTGCTGTGCCTAATGTAACGCCGAGCGTGTCTGGGCGCCGGCGATGACTAATAAATGACGAAGAACAATTGGCGGGAAATCGTTAAATTTGTAAATAAATGTTACTCACTGATTCTAACTCATATGCCATAAGTTAATATAAATTCAAATGAATATTTAGAACGTACAGATTAAAAGAGTAGAGACATGATTGCGTGCATATGACGGCAGGAATATTGGTATCATTATTAGGTTAGAATATGAGAAACTCAAAAATAAGCGTTTATCTGATGACGTGGACGATTACCTAATGACACGAGCAATAACCAATGTCGATCTCGCAGTGAATAGAGAGTGATCATTAATCTTACCGAGTGCTAACTAAAATCTATCGTTGAGGCTTACAAAAGATCCGCACGCAGAACGCCATGTCATCAGAGAGAAAGAGAGAGAGAGAGAGAGAGAGAGAGAGAAGGAAAAACCGAAAAAAAAGAACTGACTCAAGCGCTGCAACTAATATTTGCAACGCCACAAGCATTTTACGTTTATAGGTTTTGGGCCATGTCCTCTTTCAGATTTCTTTCTACCACAGTATAACCAATAGAGACACTCGGTGAAAAAATGCGTGTTCGCGCAGGTACGGCTGCGCAGCTTTTATTTTGGGCCGGATCCAATAAAATGTAAGATGACAAGAATGTACATATTACACAGATCCCGTGAACAGATATCCTTGGCAAAAGAAGATAATTTAAGAGTTGCGTCATAAATATTCCTAAAAAATAGATAAAAAAAGAAAAGTTATATTACGTGCAGTATAAACAATGCAGTAATAATATAATAATAGTAAAAATTCACAATGCACTTTTTTTCGTTATCCCAAAGATAAGATCGTAAGGTAAGTTTTTATAATTTACAAAAAGTAAGTTTATATTAACTTAAACATAATCAAATTTAATTTTGTGAAAAAAGATAATATTTTTACATTGACTACGTTTATACGGCACCCTTAATTATGTTTTTTAGAGCAAAGTAATGGATTATCGCATGGGGCATTATATCCTCTTTCGGTCCTGGATTTTTCAAACGTTAACATGTAGCGGATGCTTACATGCTGCGATGCAAAGATCAAAGGTGACACGGAGTGTCCCTACTGATTGTACTATTTCTACTATGTATACTTTATTGTCTAGTGACTTTAGGATCGATGTGATCTTTAGTGTCATCACGTCTTGCGGGAAATGTTTTGAAAGATTGACTGTCACGTAGTCACAAATCACACGTATGTATATACATACATACGCATATGTAAATACATATGTGTATACAGTCATAAATTATCATTAATTTACCGACATCAAAAACTTTGAAATTAAAAAAAAAAAATAAAAACGGGTCTTGAATAACAATTTTTTTTCTCAGAATATTCTACGCATGAAAATACACAAACACCCGTATTCAAAACGCATTTATAACGATATTAGCGCGCTAACATACTATACGTTACACATATTAAAGAATTTCAGAGATAAAAGCACGCTTTGAAAAACGAGCCAAAGTAGAATTACAAGAAAAATAGAAGGAAAAATATTTATCAAATCCTCTAAGTTGACAGTTTTCTCCGATAGGAGCGCTCGAATTTCTTCTGCCATATAGCCACAGACTTTTATTATAACACTAGACTGGTAACTCCCCACCTTTCCTGTTGTCAGATAGTATGTATTACTTGTGACACATGCGCATTGTAAAACCGCGTATGCGCAGAACATCATATGTTTATATATTTTCATATATCGAAGAGATTTTACACACACACACACACACACACACACACACACACACACACACACACACACACACAAAATGGACGAAATTAGACTTATTCAATGCGTTTTTACATAAAATGAATGATCGAAAATATTATTTATTATTATATTATGATCTAAAAGTGTAATAAATAGTGCACGTGTTCGTAACAGTTCGAAAATTAAAAGTTAGATCGCTTTGATCATCTCTTTATATACTTAAGAATCACAGAAAGAGGTTGGTCACGTGACCTGGCATCTTTCTTCTATACATGACGGTTTTCTATTGCGCATTCATTGTGCGCAACATTTTTATATAAGGAAAAGGGGAGTTAGCAGTTTAGTGTTATAATAGAAGTCTGTGCAGACATCGTGTTTCCATAATTTGTTTCCGACACTGTGTTTCGAGCCCATTCTTTTCGTAATCGGCCATTTAAGTTTAGTCTTTTTCTTATTATTTCGTGATTTGTATAAAAGATTTGATATCAATTGGCCGCCAAGTTAAATCACTTTTCTTTCAAGTGTCAAAGTAGTAATTATAGTTATTTAATTCTCTTTCAAAACTTATTATATCACAAAATTACGTAATCTTATTCAGTTCAAGTGCTATCATAAAGAATTAGAGAAGTAACAGTATACCCAGCAAACGAAAATGGATTGGAAATTTTCAGTCTATCCGAATCCATATTTTAAATCTATAAAGATGAATTGAACTCAATATAAAAAATTTTTATACATGTAAAAGTTTAAATAAATTAAATCAGTAATTACATGAAATTTTATAGTTATTTTAAAACTTTTATACAAAAAATATATTAGCTGTTAAAGGAAACATATTAATATAAAATATACATAAAATATACATTAATTTATTAAATTATTAAAAATAAGGAATTTACATATGTAACATTTATTTTACGTAGTTCTTTTTATGTTTCTTTTAACTATTAAATGAAGTATAATTCATGATTTATATTTTATACAAATTTTACAGTACAAATTTTACGGTACAAATTTTTTTTAACTCAGTTGAATTAAAACGAAAAATTTCTTATTCATAATTTTGAATAAAATAGTATTCATGATGTATTTTTAAATGAAACAATTATTTTCTGCTCACAATTTTAAATAGTATTCATGATCCATTTTAAGAAAATGGGCCATTAAAAAAAAATTTTTTTATTCAATTGGATTAAAACTGCATTTCTTATTTAGAATTTTGAATTTAACAGTATTCATGCAAAGAAATGGTTGATATTATTTTTAGATTCAATTAGATTGAAAAACTGCATTTCTTATTCAGAATTTTTAATTAAGCAGTATTCACGATGCATACCACATTACACAAAATACTATAATATTATTTTTTAATTGAAAAACATAGAAATATATACATGCCTAAATGAATAAAAATGTATTCAAGATTGAAAAGGAATTGACATTTGTTTCATGCAATTCCTATAAATGAATAAAAATGCATTCAGGATTGAAAAAGATTTATTTTAATTTTTATGAATCCATATTTCTGAAAATCTGAATCCATTATAATTCATTTTAACTCATTCTCGTTTGCTGGGTAAGGCCGGAATCAGACTACGCATTGAAGAATGAAATTGAAGACTGAAAGATTAAAGTTTGACAATCAGAACAAAAGAAGCCAAAACTTCTTTGTCCTCATTGGTAAAATTTTAATCTTTAATTTTTAATCTCAATCTTCAATGCATAGTCTGATTCCGGCCTAAGCTTGTTCTTTTTTGCTGAACTTTTGCACTAGTTCTTTCTATCTCTTCTTTCCACCTGAAAAGAAAAGGAAGAAAGATGAACTGATACAAAAGTTCAGCAAAAAAGAACAAGTCTGAAACAAAAAAATTTTAAATAGAAAAATTTTTTATGTAAAATATTTGGCACTGTTAGATCGAATAAAGAAAACAATGAAAACAATTTAAAAATAATAATGAATTTAATTTGAATAAAAAGTTTAATGTTTTCTTTTTTATAACCTATTGTATTATATTTCAAGATCAAGCAGCCAAGTATATTATATGAAAAAATTTTTTATTTAATTAAAATTTTTTTCATTTTACACTATAATTTTTTGTGATAACACTTGAAGATTATGCAATTTGTGATATAATGTTTTGAAAGAGAATTAAATAACTACTACTTTGATTGGAAAAAGTGTGGGATTTAATTTAGCATCAGTTGATACGAAATCTTTTATATAAAATACGATCATTTACACATATCATTAGTTAAATAATAAATAAATAATAAAGATAATACCACTTGGACTTTATTTTTTTTATTTGATACACTAAAGAGTGTCACTTGGATTTTATAATTTTAATTTGCTACAATAGTTTTGTTTCGAGGAGCATGTATTCTTGTAAAAATAATACAAAGTGTGAGTTTTATAATTTGGTACAATAATCTTTTTTTTATAATGTACAGAGAGAATTATCTCTTATTGAAATTTTCTTGAAAGCTGTTTCTGACAGAAAAAATATGATTTTTAATCAAGAAAAGAAATTTTTTCACACCATTATGATTGAGAATATAGTACGTTAATGGTGATGACAACGTAACGAGATAGTGGAACATTTATGCACAATATTAAGCGCGATTCACTCACGTGTGATATTCAAAGGACAGCGGATTAGCTTTATTCGGGAATAATTGCTTCATTGATCATTGTAGAAAAAAAATTCAGGACTTTCCAACTCAATTTTTTATTAGGAATAGTGCTGTATAATTAGTGAGCACTATTTAAGAAACTTGTACTTAAAATAAAATAGATATTTGAAGTTGGTGTATATTTGCCGAAAACAAAAATTTTAATATAGCGAACAACAAGCCTATGATTTCCTACATTCAATATCTGTATAGAATTTCCATGGAAATTTTGTAAGAATTTCAAATTTGTTAATAAATCTAGTTCAGTACCTCATTCAATGTTCTATGTAGAATACCCAAGTATGTTATTACAAGATATTCCATTTTTCAATTAGATTAATTGGCTATCCACTCTCCTTTTCTTTGTGTAGGCGCGCGCGTGTGTGTTGTATGTGTATGCGCGCATACATATTTATATCTTTTTCAGTATAAATGAATTTTACTAGTATCATATTAATACGCGTCTATTAGTAAATTCATTTTTTTCTCAATAATTACAACTCC
>Ga0157363_1001309_pt1 | contig 20636 bp, 14 predicted proteins | sample AttsexASBM1_FD_111477 | JGI IMG/M metagenome (GOLD analysis project Ga0157363, IMG submission 111477) | Fungus gardens microbial communities from leaf cutter ant in Ribeirão Preto, State of São Paulo, Brazil - Atta sexdens ASBM1 | ecosystem: Host-associated > Fungi > Mycelium > Unclassified ... | reverse complement strand
TAGAGATTCATATTCTCTTCTGGCCGTATTGCGCTAAGTTATAGGGCGATTAAAAAGAGTAACCAGCTAACGCGCTGGAGCATCTCGACTTCACGCACATCTGTGCACTCTGTAACTCTGGACCTGCTTTAAATGACGTCAATCGCCCCGCTATTGTCCGCGCTGCACGCAGAAATTACAGACAAAAGACGCGTCCTTCTCATAAGTCCTGATATCGAAGGCCCAGTCCGAAACGGCGGCATTGGAACGGCTTTTACAGCACTTGCACGAGCCTTGAAGAGCCAAGGGCATGATGTAACTATCTTGTATACCCTCGGTACATACATTGAGCAGGGCACAATGGATGGCTGGGTGCGCCAATACAAAAAAGATGGTATTCGTTTCATTCCCCGCCCGGATAATGACGGCCCTTCTCTCACAGCTCCGATGCCGCGCATAAACTCTTGGCTAGTTTATGAATGGCTAAAAAACTGCGACGAGACTTTTGATGTCATTTATTATCCAGAATGGCGCGGAGAAACTTACTACGCGCTACTAGCGCGCAAAATGGGTCTACATTTCCAAAACACAGCATTTATTGTTGTCACGCATAGTCCGAGCGTCTGGGCCCAGGAAGGCAACAACAAGCTCCCCAGTAGCCCGGAAGACCTGGAAACCGAGTTTCTTGAGCGGCAATGTATCACGTTAGCTGATCACATGGTCAGCCCAAGCGCCTATCTTATCAACTGGATGAAGCGAAGAAACTGGGTTCTTCCAGAGACCTATGAAGCTCTCCCTAATTGTGCACCGGCCGGACTGAAAAACGCGATTGGGTCTAGAAAATTTCCAACCGCTCTTAACGAAATTGTCTTTTTTGGGCGCCTCGAAGAACGTAAAGGCTTAACACTCCTCTGCAAAGCTCTGGATCGCCTTGACCCGGCAACATGGACCAATATCCGTCAAGTCACATTTCTCGGGAAAAGTTCTCACGAGCTAGCATTTAAGAAGATAATAGAGAAGAAAAACAATAATAATTGTCCGGTCGAGATTCGTATAATTACGAATATGGATCGCACTCAGGCAAATACATATCTATCACAACCGGGTCGCTTGGCGGTCATTGCCTCGCTATCAGAAAATTCACCGTATTCCGTAATGGAATGTTTATTACAAGAAACAGCATTCATCGCATCCAATATTGGTGGCATTCCCGAACTGATTGCTCACCAAGATCAAAGCAGAGTCCTGTTTGAGCCACAACCACAGTCTTTGGCGGAATGCCTCACAAAATGCTTTGAAACGCGCTTTTCTTTCAAGCCCGCAAAGCTCTCGTTTAGCCCCGACGATATAGCAAAAAAATGGTCTGAGCTGACCCAGAAGATTGATTTAAGCGCTCCTGAAGCCTTATCCAAAGCCGAATTGCCACGCATTAGCGTGTGCCTCACACATTACGAGCGTCCGCACCTGCTTGGTGAAGCTCTCAATTCTCTTTTTCAGCAATCCTACAAAAACTTCGAAGTCATCGTTGTGGACGACGGAAGTGTAAAACAATCAAGTAAAGAATGCCTCAATCGGTTATCCAAACATTATGAAGAACTGGAGTGGAAATTTATCCGCTCTACGAACCGATATCTTGGAGCTGCCAGAAATCTCGCTGCCAGTCACGCGACAGGCGAATACCTGATGTTCATGGATGATGACAATATCGCTCTTCCACATGAGCTAGAAACATACGCTCGCTGTGCACGTCAGGTTGATGCCGATATACTAACTTGCCCATTTGATATTTATCACCGCGATATTTCAGCCCATGAGAAGGAAAAGGCAGAATACCGCTGGCTTCCACTGGGAGCCTGTCCGTCCCTGGGGGTATTCTACAACTGCTTCGGAGACGCCAACGCGCTCATACGTCGTTCTTTGTTTGAAAAGATTGGCGGCTTCACTGAAGATTACGGCATCGGCCACGAGGACTGGGAGTTTTTTGCCGCCGCGGTTTTGCATGGTGGAAATCTTCAGGTTGTTCCAGAAAGCCTCTTTCTTTATCGGGCAAGCGACAGCGGTATGCTTCTGAGCGGTGAAGTCGAGCGCGATCATAGCCGCAATATCCGACCATATGTTCAGAATACTCCGGGACAGATGGGCAGCGCCCTTGCCTACGCGCTGCATCTGTCTCTTGAAATGAGGGGAGCTTTCCAGCAAGGACAGCTGCATCAAAGCACGTCTTTCAACCCTGATTACTTCACCTGGAGCGACCTGCTAAAGCCTCGCTTCTTCAAGCAGGTGCTATCGGGGGCATTGCGAAACCGTAGTCTTCGGCAAAAATTCTGGAAGTTCCTACGCGAAAAAGGGCTATGGAAAACACTGCAAGCCGTAATCATTTATGGGACACGAAAGGTGACACGACACTGACACTCATCACGCTCTCGCGCATCTATGCTGGGGAGCGTTCGCATGACGCTGGAAAAGTGGCATAACAGGAGGAGTGCTATTTCCGCCTCCCGACCAGGAGCTTTCCAGTGTCCCAGCCTTCCTCTCCATCTCGTCGCCCCGTTATGCTTGCCATCCTTGATGGATTTGGCTGGCGTGAAGATGAATCTGACAATGCCGTAAGGCTGGCCAACACTCCCACGTTTGATGCCCTTTGGACTGCCAGCCCGCATGCTTTCCTGAAAACCTGCGGAGAAGATGTCGGCCTGCCAGAAGGTCAGATGGGCAACTCCGAAGTCGGACACCTAAACATCGGCGCAGGCCGCGTCGTCATGCAGGACTTGCCGCGTATTTCCCGCAGCGTTCGCGATGGATCGCTTGCAGAGAATCCGGTCCTTGTCTCTTTTATTGATGCGCTCAAGGCATCAGGTGGGACCTGTCACCTGATGGGCCTCATATCGCCCGGCGGTGTACATGCACATCAGGATCATGTCCTTGCGCTCGCAAAGATTGTCAGTGCTTCCGGCGTTCCCGTTGCATTACATATTTTCAGCGATGGCCGCGACACACCTCCCCGTTCAGGCGAAGACTATATCGGAGCTCTGCTCCACGACCTGCCAGCTTCCGTTACGGTTGCTACGATCAATGGACGCTACTACGCCATGGATCGCGACCACCGTTGGGAACGAACGGGTCTGGCACTTTATGCCGTGCGAGACGGGGTAGGCCCACATTCTGAAAGCGCTCTTGATGTTATCAAGGCGCACTATGCCGAAGACAAAGGCGACGAGTTCATCATTCCTACGGTACTGGGCAACTACGGTGGCATGGAAGATGGTGACGGTATCCTGTCATGCAATTTCCGCGCTGATCGCATTCGTCAATTACTGGATGCACTTCTGATCCCGGAATTTGAGGGCTTCGAGCGCGGTCGTCTCATAAATTTTGCTGCTGCATGCGGCATGGCGCGTTATTCGGACGTTCTGGCACCATACATGACCGTTCTTTTTCCGAAGATTCCGCTTGAGGATCTGCTCGGAGAAGTCGTTTCCCATGCGGGCATGACACAGCTTCGTATGGCTGAAACCGAAAAATACCCTCATGTCACATACTTCCTTAATGGTGGCCGAGAAGTGCAGCTACCCGGAGAAGAACGGATCATGGTGGCGTCACCCAAAGTGGCCACATATGATCTTCAGCCGGAAATGTCGGCTCCCGAACTGACCGACCGAGCCGTCGAAGGCATTGAATCGGGCCGTTTCGACATGATCATACTGAACTTCGCAAACCCGGACATGGTCGGACACACTGGCTCTCTTCCTGCTGCCATCAAGGCCTGTGAAGCCGTTGATCAGGGTCTGGGCCGTATCAACGACGCGATTGTCAAAGCCGGTGGCATTCTGCTCGTTACGGCAGATCATGGAAACTGTGAAACCATGCGCGATCCACAGACAGGCGGCGTGCACACCGCACATACCCTCAATACCGTGCCATTCCTGCTGGCTCACGCCGATGGCCAGACGGTCCATGACGGCAGGCTCGCAGATCTTGCACCAACCATTCTCGCCCTTCTGGGTCTGACACAGCCTCCTGCAATGACGGGCGTATCACTGCTTGAAAGCCACTAAGGCTTTCTGGCTGCTCCTGCCCCTCATCTGCGTGACGGCAGCAGGAGCAGCGCCCCCCCATAAAAGCAGCCACACCGCCCATCATGCACTCCCAGCATCCAGCGCTGGGCAGCGCGCTCTTGATCGTGCAGAGGCTGCCCGCAAGGCACTCATCGCCAAGCAGGTACAGCAGGCGGCGACAATCCGTGCGCGTCAGGCTGCGGCTTTACAGGCGCAGCAACGAGCCAAATTGCAAACTGCGCAAACTGCAACTTTCAGCCATCAAACACAGCACGCGCAAACTGCGCTAAACGATACACAGAAACGAATTCTGGATCTCACTGCGGCAATCGACGCCCTCCAACTCAGGCGGATCGAAGCCTCCAGGGAAATCGCCCAGCAGAACGCTGCATTACAACCCCTTCTCCCAATTGCCGAGAGACTTTCAGTCGCACCAAATGCTGCTCTGTTTGCCTCCCCCGGAACCGCTTCAGAGAGCGTGGAGGCACTTTCCATTATCGGGGGCTTTTCCCGCCTGACACAGCAGCGCGCCCAACAACTTCAGGCCCGTCAGGAAGAGTTGCGCACGATCAGCGCATCTTTGGCATCGCATGAAAAAGAATTGACGACACTTCGCCAATCTCAGCTGAACGTCCGCGATGCGGCGGCAGCCAGAACACACCAGTCCGCACGACAGGAGGCAGTTGCTGATCAGGCAGCGCTCAACGCCCGACACGCCGTGGCTCAGGCCATGCAGGATGCCGCAGATCTGTCGGAGGAAATTACCAGACTGGAAAAACAGGAAGCTCAGGCCCGCGCGGCACTCGAAGCAGAAGCTCGTGCGCTCATCCGCGCCCATCGCCTTCAGGATGCACAACGCGCCTCATCAAAGGCAAAAGCGCTTTCCAGCAATGGAACAGGTGTCTCAGGCAGCAACGGCCATGCACCCGTATCTGGGCGCGTCGCTGTCCGCTGGAGCCAGGACACTGAGGCTGGCCCTGCAACGGGCATCACCTACGCCACCGTTTCCGGCGCTACGGTCAATGCTCCGTGTAAGGGCCGAATCGAATTTGCCGGGCCCTTTCGTTCCTTTGGCCAGATGCTCATTCTGGATTGCGGGCGGAATTACCGCTTCGTATTGTCTGGCCTACAGACGCTAGGTGTTACCACCGGTCAGAATATTGGGCATTCGGCGGCACTGGGCTCCATGCCAACATCAAATGGAATGCTGTTTGTGCAGCTCAGGCATGGCGCACAAACCGTTAATCCGGCACCGTTCCTCTAACTACGTGTCCTTGTGCTTGCCGCCGGTTTCCGCCGGACGCAGGACAATGTAGGATTGTGGATTAACGAACCGGTTATCTACTGTGGCGTAGTCTGCCCACAACAGACCTCAAGCCCCGTTCCCGAGGATGGAGATCACATGAAGTTCCGAACTGGCCTACTGCTGGGCACCGCCTTCGTCGTTGGCGTGGTTGTAGGCCCGGCCACCCTGCGTCTGACGGGATCTGGAACCTTCACCAGTGCCATCGCACGCGAAGTGTCTTCCCATGACAACAGCGCTGAAACCGTCCGCCTGCTAACCCTTCTGGGAACAGTCATGGACGTGGTTCGTGCTGAATATGTCCAGCCGGTAACGGACAAGGACCTCATCAACAACGCTCTGGACGGAATGGTGGGTAATCTCGATCCCCATTCTTCCTATATGACCGCAAAACAGTTCCATGACATGCAAACCGAAATTTCGGGCAAGTTCGGTGGGCTGGGTCTACAGGTTCAGGAAGAATCCGGACATGTACGCGTCGTTTCCCCTATCGACGGAACGCCTGGCGCACGCGCCGGAATCCAGCCCGGCGATTTCATCACGATGGTCGATCACAAGAGTATCGATAGCATGACGCTGGATGAAGCCGTGCGCAAAATGCGTGGTGACCCGGGGACAAAAATCAACCTCACAATCGTTCGTCCAAAAACCGGCAAGACCCTGACATTCGACCTTACCCGCGAGATTGTGCACGTTCAAATCGTGCGCTCTGCGCTTTACGGCAGCACCGGCTATATCCGCCTGACCGAATTTGATGATGCCCTTGAAAGCGACATGAAAGCCGCTTTCGAAAAGCTTCATGCCGATGCGGCCAAGGCACACGGTGGCAAGCTGACTGGTCTTATTCTGGACCTTCGCTCCAATCCCGGTGGAAAGCTTGATCAGGCCATCGCCGTTTCGGATGACTTCATCAAGGATGGAGAAATCGTCTCGATCCGCGGCAGACACCCTGAGAACAATCAGCGCTGGGATGCGCGGGGAACGGATATTACAGACGGCCTACCAATTGTCGTGCTGACGAACGGTGGTTCTGCTTCTGCCAGTGAAATTGTAGCAGGTGCGCTCAAGGATCACAGACGCGCCGTTATTCTCGGCGAAAAGACCTTTGGAAAGGGTTCGGTACAGACCCTCATTCCCATCGGGGACCAAGGCGCCGTACGTCTTACGACGGCACGTTATTACACGCCGTCAGGCCGCTCCATTCAGGGGCGCGGAATTGTGCCAGACATCGCAGTGCAGGAAACCAAGGACGACGATTCCTATGGCTATCGTGAGGCAGACCTCACGCATATCCTAACGAATATCGGCGGAAACCGGACGGCCGAAACGCCTCGTACAGACCTTCCTGCCATTGCAAGCTCCATTCCCAAGAAGCCGCCTGCAGACTGGCCCACATTTGATCTGACAAAGCCTGCAACAGACTTCCAACTCCAGCAGGCTATTAAGGTCGTGAATGCAATGGCTGGCATTTCAAACCCCGCGCCAGCTATCGCACAGGCAACTGAAGTCAAGGCTACCAAGCCATCGGCTCCAGCCGTTGCCCCGACGAAGCCTCCCGCTGAACATCGTTGAGAAAATACAGGCTGACAGTGCAGAACAGTTCTTCCTCTAATGATCGTTCTTCAGGGATCTGGAGCCGCCTTCCCTCTGCCGGGCGTCTCCTGATCATGTTCTGGGCCGTCAGCCTGACAGCCCTTGCCGGTGTCGGGCTTTATGGCCGACACCGCGCTGCGCATCCTGCTGTTGGCGGCATCAAAAACCGCCCCACAGCTCCCATTCCCGCACTGGCAAGTGCCCAAAAAACCATTACGCCACCGCCTGCCCGGGATATCTCTCAAGCTCAACCGGAACCCGTTGCGCATATTACAGCATCAGGAATCACTGAGACTCCTCTGCCGAAAATTGGCGCACCGAATACTCCCGCAACGGCAATGGCGCTACCGCAACCCAACAGCGCCGCTGCGCCTCCGACAGATCGCCCGGCACTCGCTGTGGTCATGCAGGGCATCGGGTATTCAGACACGCTGACACAGATTGCGCTGGCAAAACTTCCAGCGCCCGTTGCTCTGGGCATTTCCCCGTATGTCGATGACATCTCAGATCTCATTCAACGTGCACGATCGCAAAGCCGGGAAGTCTTCGTCACGTTACCCATGCAAAGTGCCCACCCCGAACATGTAGACGAGGGCCCTCATGCTCTGGGATATGGCAATACCGAAATGCAGGATCGGCAGGAGCTGCAATGGTGCCTAGACCGGGCGGCGGGTGCCACAGGCCTAACGGATGTTTCCGAAAACGGTGACGACCAGTCCAACGGCGGTTACGCCACCACGCTGGATTTTGCGCCAATTGCTGAAATCATGGCCAGCCATAATCTTCTCTACCTTGCGGGCTCACCCGACGATGGCCGCCAGACCAAAGGCATGACGGCCACGAACTGGCTGAATGGCGATACAGATGCCGCAACGCTGGACGCGAACCTGGCCGCGCTTCTACCGAGCGCGTCGAACCCTGCTCCCCGCATATTACTGATGGTTGGCCCCCTTACCCCCGTTGCGATCCAGCACCTGTCAGACTGGCTGAAAGGTCCCGCCGCAAAAGCCTTCACGCTCGTCCCTCCGTCCACATTCACTGATGATGGCCAGACAACAAACAAGCAGGCCGAGGCTGCTCAGATTTCAGGAGCAAAATCTCTATGACACTCTTCGCAAACCTGCCCTACCGTCCAAATGTCGGCGTCGCGCTTTTCAACAGGAAGGGAGAGCTTTTTATTGCAAGACGCGCCGACCTTCCTGGGGGAATCTGGCAGTGCCCGCAGGGCGGCATTGACGATGGAGAGCAGCCGCAAGACGCCGCTTTCCGGGAAATGGAAGAAGAAATCGGCACCCGAAATGCACGTTTTCTCGCAGAACGCGAAGAATGGTTCGCGTATGATTTGCCCGAACACCTCATTGGGCGCGCTCTGGGCGGAAAATATCGCGGTCAAACCCAGAAGTGGTTCATCCTCGGCTTCGATGGCTCGGACATGGACATCAAGCTCGATACGCATTTCCCGGCAGAGTTTGATGCTTGGGAGTGGGTTCGCCCCGACGCCCTCCTTAAGCGGGAACTTGGCTTCAAACGCCCGCTATATGAAGTACTGATCCCTGAACTGGTCGCTCTCTATCAGGCGGCCTCAAGCGATTGAGTCCTGACGAGGCGGGCATAAAGCCCGTCCTGACGGAGCAGGTCTGCATGCGTCCCGGCTTCCACAGCACGCCCTTCGTTCATCACCACAATCAGATCTGCCGACTGAACCGTTGAAAGACGGTGCGCAACAATAACAGTCGTCCGCCCTGAGCGAAGCGCAGTCAGCGCAGTCTGGACCCGTGCCTCGCTTTCTGAATCGAGAGCACTGGTAGCCTCGTCCAGCAGCAATACCCGCGGGTCGCGCAACAATGCGCGGGCCAGAGCCACACGTTGCCTTTGCCCCCCCGACAGGCGCCGACCACCCGGGCCGACGCGCGTATCAAGCCCCGCAGGAAGCGTCTCAACAAAATCTACCGCAGCCATACGACAGACATCTTCGATCTCATCACGCGTGGCAGTAGGACGCCCGATCCGAATATTCTCCAGAACTGACATATCAAAGAGCGTTGTATCCTGACTGACATAGGCGATGGCATCGCGAAGGCTTGTGAGCTTCAGTTCCCGCAGATCAACGCCCTCCAGCAGGATCTGCCCGGCGCTGACATCATGAAGGCGCGGAATAAGGGAAAGTGCCGTGGACTTTCCGGCTCCGCTGGGTCCCACCAGCGCAACTGTCTGACCTGGCAACACATCGAGAGTAAGCCCGGCCAGACCCGTGCGGCCATCTTCGTAGTCATAGGATGCTGCGCGAAATGCGAGATGCCCCTTCCCAAGGGGAAGGTCCTGCGCGCCGGGACGATCTGACACGGCAGGTGGTTCATCAATGACGTTAAACACCCGCGACATTCCAGCAAGCCCTTCTTGCAACGCAGCATTCATCGAACCAAGCGCACGAACAGGCCGCGCGGCAATCAGGAGAGACGTAATGAAAGATGTGAAGTCGCCAAGCGTTGCACCGCCCATTGCTGCCCGCCAGCCTGCAAAACCAAGAACGGCAGCGATGGCCGCACCACCCAATACTTCCAATACCGGATCAACGCGCGCACGCCCTTTGGCAATTTTCAGGAACGCATTGTGCAGATGGTCCAGGGAGTGGTCGATACGGCCACTCTCACTATCCTCAAGGCGATAAATCCGAACCTGCCGGGCCAGCGCAAAGCTTTCGTTCAGAAGCGCGGATGTCTCACCAATCTGCTCCTGCATACCGCCAGAGGCACGACGAATCTTTTTGCCCAACTTCTGGATCGGCACAGCTGCAACAGGATAGAGAACGAGCGCAATCAAACTCAGTTCCCAGTCTGTCAAAACCATGGAAACCACCAGACCCAACACGGTCACAGCATCCCCAAGGGCATTGACCACGCGGATCATCGCCTCACGAATGGACACCGCATCCGTGGTGAAGCGTGCCGCCCACTGCGCTGGCGCGTCCTGCTCGATACGGGAAATATCGGCGCGCAGGGCATGTGAAAACATACGCGACTGCAGGCCGCGGATAACCGAAAGCACAAGCGTCTGGACGGCAATTGTCTGCCCATATTGCGAGAGTGCCTTGGCGCCCGTCACCATGACCACCAGGGCCGGAACCTGATACAGGATCCGTGGATCCTGAGCCGCAAACATATCTACCGCGCGCTTGATCACATACGGATAAAGGGCAGTCAGTCCTGCCATCAGGACGGTCAACACGATAACGGACACGATTTGTCCAACGTGCTGGCGCATTTCTTCCCGCCAGATCCGCCCTATCAGGGAGCGACTGTCGATATCCAAGGCGTTCTCTTTGGTCATGTGAGGGGGTTTAGCAGGGTGTTTGCAAAGAGAGAAACTTCACGAGCGGGTTGAGCAGCCCATATAAACGAGACATGCTTCCCTGTCTGGCCTGCACCCATGCTCCAACCACCATTCCCGCGCCACCCTAAGCCACGCTCCCATGGCTGGTCCCGGGGGGACACCAAACGCCTGAGCGTCCTTCCCACCTAACGGAAAAACGGGCTGAGGAAGCTTTTTCAGCCGTATGCGCAGGTGATCCCACTGACGGTCGGGCCGTGCCAGAATTCGCGCCTGCGCAAGCCAGCTTCTTGAAATCAGAAGTTCCAGTGACTGGGCAACCCGGCCACGACGAAGATCATCGTCCGATGATGAAGGGGCCAGATCCGGGAAAGTGTTTCCAAAAACCCCGAGAGCAGTTTTGTCCGCATTCGAAAGTTTGAGCTTCGCGCCCATCAAAACAGCATTTTCCCCAGAGAGCGCAAAGAGTCTCAGGAGAGCGTCAGGTGGCCCGGCGCAATCCAGCAATTTCTGAAGGTTTCCTCGCTGTGCACCCGGGATCAAAACATTCAAAAGGCCGGTTTTTTCCATAGCAGCAAGCGTTTCCGGAAGGCGCGGACCGGTTAAAATTCTCAGAAACTCAGATGCAACACGTTCGGCAGACAACTTACCAACAAGCTTGAGATTATCTGCGATTGCCTCACAGGCTTCGCAATCCGGTTCGCCCTCGCCATAACGCGCGTCGAACCTGAAAAACCTCAGTGCACGCAGCGCATCTTCTTCGATCCGCCGGGCCGCATGTCCGACAAAACGGACACGACGCGCCTTCAGATCCTGCACACCGTGAAAATAATCATGAAGCTTGTCATGGCGGTCCAGAGACATGGCGTTAATCGTAAAATCCCGCCTGGCGGCATCTTCTTGCCAGCTTTTCGTCCAGACCACGACCGCATGCCTCCCGTCGGTCTCATCATCCCGGCGAAGGGTCGTGATTTCGTGGGGGATATGATTGATGAGCGCCGTAATCGTGCCGTGTAAGAGGCCGGTAGGAATGGCGCGAATCGCTGCACTCTTCAGACGCTCCAAAACCACCTCAGGCGGCTCAGGTGTCGCAATATCCAGATCATTCACAGCGAGGCCACGCAGAAGATCCCGGACAGATCCTCCGACCAGCCGAGCTTCCGGCAGGATGGTCCATATTTTTTCGAGGCCGGAAATATCAGGAAGTCTGGAAAGCAGACCGCTCTGTGCCGTCATGACTGACGCGAAAGAGGGAAAAAGCAATCCTGACTCCAGACACCAAGACAAGGGCGACCTTCAACCTGTCCCGGCACCGCCAGTGCTGCGAGTTCGAAGTGAACTGGCCTGCTGATTCTGGCGCGAATGGGCAGATCTCCCTCGCCATCACGCATGTACACATAGGGAATTGAGGCGGCCTCGTCTGAAGGACGGTCCCATTCACAGATGATTGGATGCTTCGGCCCAACGCAGATCAGTTCATCCATATTCGTCCGTAGACAGAGCGTCTGATGACGCCCGCAACCACCCCGGAAATCCAGCTCAACCGCCACAAAAGGGGCATCTTCGACCTGAATGATGCCGCTCTCCATCGGTGTCTTAAGCCAGTATTGGCCTTCTGAATCACGGGTCAGCATGGAACCGAACAGGCACAGCATCGCTTTGCGCTGAACAGGGGAACCACGATAAAGCCACACGCCGTCTCGACGGATGAGAAAAGGAAGAAGCCGGGGTGCAGATGTTTCAGCCATATCCTGTTCAGGCTGACTGCAAACCGCAGACACGCCGGATCCGGATATATCCCGGCAGTGGTAGTCGCTCACTTCTCCCCTCCGTATCTGATGAAAAATTTTCTTCTCACACCAAGTTGGGTGCGATCGAGCCTTGATGAAACCCCCACACCTGTCAGATTGGGTCCTATGAGCGATCAGCATATCTCCTCCGGCAATAATGCCGGAACCCTCCGGGGCGAAGCGGACGTGGCAGAAGCCGACCGCCTGACACCCGTTCTTCAACAGATCCGTCAGGCGATTGGCAATATCGTCCTGGGTCAGGATGCGGTGATCGAACAGGTTCTCGTCACCGTACTTTCCGGTGGGCATGCCCTTTTGATCGGCGCGCCAGGCCTGGGCAAGACGCTTCTGGTCAATACGGCATCAAAAGTGCTTGGTCTGGAAGCCACGCGCATCCAGTTCACACCAGATCTCATGCCATCTGACATCACGGGTGCCGAAATTCTGGACCAGAACGCAGAAGGCCATCGCGCTTTCCGCTTTCTGCCCGGCCCAATTTTCGGACAACTGGTGCTTGCTGACGAAATCAACCGCGCGAGTCCTCGGACACAATCCGCACTGCTTCAGGCCATGGCGGAACATCGAGTAACCCAAGGCGGCAAGGATTATTCCCTACCCCGCCCATTTCACGTTCTCGCGACCCAGAACCCAATCGAGCAGGAAGGCACGTATCCGCTGCCTGAAGCACAGCTTGATCGGTTCATGCTACGCATCAACCTGGATTTCCCTGATCGTAATGCAGAGCGTCGCATGCTGATCCAAACGACAGGTGCGGCCGAGGCTCAGGCACCCGTTCTTCTCAACGCAGATGCCCTTCTTGCTGCCCAGTCCCTCGTGCGCCGCCTCCCGGTCGGAGATCATGTCGTGGATGCAATCCTCAACCTGACACGCTCCTTGCGGCCTGAAGATCCATCAGCTTCCACCGCCGTGCGGGACGCAGTCGCTTTCGGTCCCGGCCCACGCGCTGCACAGGCCCTGATGATCGCAACACGAGCCCGTGCATTGCTTGACGGTCGCCTCGCTCCAAGCATTGATGACGTCGCAGCTCTCGCAGAACCTGTACTCTCTCACCGCATAGGGCTGGGCTTTGGTGCCCGCGCCTCCGGAACAGATATCGCAGGCCTGATCCGCGCTCAGGCATCAGTGATTCTCTGATCATCGTGAAAAGCCCAACCGAGACGCTTCGTGGCCTGTTTGGCCGTCGCAACGACACTGTTGCAGATGCCATGGTTGCGCCAGCAGAAACGCTGCCATTGCCCGACCTACTGCTTGCCGCCGAGAAAATCGCGACAGGCCTGTATGCGGGCGTGCATGGCCGCAGAAGTTCTGGCGCGGGTGAGGATTTCTGGCAGTTCCGGCAATATCGCGCCGGTGAGCCGGCTACGTCGATTGACTGGCGTCAATCTGCCCGGGCACCAATCGACCAGACATACTGGGTCCGGGAGCGCGAGCGCGAAAACGCGCAGTCGCTTCTGCTATGGTGTGACCCCTCCGCCTCAATGAACTGGCGCTCCTCCACTTCCCTTCCGACTAAACGTGAGCAGGCGCAGCTCTCTACGTTAGCGCTGGCATCGTCCGCCCTTCGTGGCGGAGAGCGGGTTGGGCTGCTCACAGGCCCTGAAGCCGGTCGTACTTTCGCTGGGCGGCATGTTTTGCCACGTTTTGGGGAAGCTCTTCTGCATCCATCAGAACACGATGACGAGCTTCCAGATATTCTCCGCGTACCGAACAACGCAGATCTGGTCATCGTCTCGGATTTTCTGTGGGAAGAAGAGCGTATCGACGCACTCCTGAAGCAATGCGCAGGACGGCCCGTTCGCGTACATATGCTGTGCATTCTAGACCCTGCAGAGCGAGCACTCCCCTACGCAGGGCGTATCCGCTTCGAAGGGCTTGAAGGCGGTGTCCTGACCCTTCCTGCCGTTGAGACGCTCGACACCCACTACGATCGTATCATGCAAAACCATCTCGATTCCCTGATCGGAAACGCTGCATCCGTTCAGGCAGACTGCATTATCCACAGCACCGAGCAGGCCCCACTACCCGCCCTTATTGCTCTCGTCATGGCGATGGGAAGCCGCCGATGATCCTGCTCGCCCCGATTTTACTTCTTGGTCTTCTGGCTCTGCCTGCCATCTGGTGGCTGGTGCGCGCTACGCCACCCTCTCCGCAGGAACGCAGCTTCCCGTCCCTGATCATTCTGAAACGTCTGACGGCCCGTCAGGAAGATGCTGCACGTTCCCCCCTATGGCTCCTCTTACTCAGAGTGGCCGCAGTGGCCCTCCTCATTATCGGTCTGGCACGGCCTGTCCTGATTGCGCGAGATTCCGAAACGGACAACTTGCCTCTTGTTTTGGTGCTGGACGATGGCTGGGCCGCAATGCCCCATTGGAATGAACGGATTTCAGCCGCTCTGGCATCTGCACAACCCACTCTCCGTAACGGGAGTAATGTAACCTTACTCCATGCGGCACGTGCGCCTGACGGTTCAATGCCCGAGCCTTTCACAACCCATGATCCCCATGCCCTTTCAGAGCATATAGCGCGCCTCAGGCCACAACCCTGGCCTGTTGATCGTACTGCACTTGCAAACCTCCTTCGCAACCTGCCTGAATTATCCCGGAGCAGGCTCCTTATATTGTCTGACGGCCTTGCCACCCAGTCCGATGATGACCTGCAAAATGTCGTCACGAAAGCAGCCATCACGCAGGACATGCGCTGGAACGGCTGTGACGTCCTACTTCTGAACGCCAGTAATGGCGCTGACGGAGCACTCCATGCCCGCGTGGACAGCCTTGGCTGTAACGGACGGAATGTTATGCTCAGAGCCGTGTCAGCAAATGGCGGCACCCTCGCAGCCTATCCATTTACGGTCGGCAAGGAACATCCTGTTTCGCTACCAACTCTTTTACGCAACCAATTGGATCGCCTTTCAATCGAAGGGCTGCCCGGCCCCGCCACTACACACCTTATGGGTGAAGCCGACCAGCGTCGGCCAGTTGGCGTATTACAGACACCCGGTGACAGCACGCCGCTGGTCGGATCGGCTTTCTTTCTGAATCGTGCTCTCAGCCCCATTGCCGAACTGCATTCCGGAGATGCCCCAGCACTGCTGGGAGCTCCCCTCTCAGTGCTCATTGCTCCAGACAGCGCACTCTCGGGCGATCAAACCCGTGCTCGCGTTCTGGCATGGGTTCGACATGGTGGTATGCTTGTGCGCTTCGCGGGCGCGGGTCTTGCGGCCGCCCAGTCGCCTGAAGCAACCAACGCTACTGACGCTACACCCGCCCCACTACTGCCCGTCAAGCTGATGAGCGGAATGCGCCAGCTCGGCGGCCCCATGTCTTGGGGAGCACCACAGAAGCTTGCCCCCTTTGCAGACCAGTCCCCCTTTGCAGGTCTCACTCCACCTGCTGAAGTTACGGTGTCCCGTCAGGTTCTGGCGCGTCCGGAAACGGGTCTCGACGAACACGTCTGGGCTGCCCTGACTGACGGAACCCCACTGGTCACCGCTCGGAGTGAGGGCAATGGTGAAATCGTTCTGTTCCACATAACGGCCTCCCCTGACTGGTCCAACCTGCCCCTCTCAGGACTGTTCCCGCAAATGCTGGAACGACTGATCGAGCGTTCTGCAGGTGTTTCTGGCAATGGCCCAGCGGAAGTCGCACCATGGCGGGCACTTTCCATTGACGGAACACTCGCGCCTCCACCTCAGGCCGCCCGCGCGATACGAGCCGATGCACTTGCCAACACGATGGTTAACGTCACTCATCCGGCAGGACTATACGGTCCCGCACATGGCACACGGGCCCTGAATCTTGCTCAAAGCATGGGGCCACTCAAAGAAGAACGGCTGCTCGGAAAATTGCTAAACCCGAATGGTGCCCAGACCGATCATCCGTTTGGCCCATGGCTCATGGCAGCAGGTCTCCTGCTCCTGATGCTGGACCTACTGCTCTCTCTCAAAAGGCGTGGGCTACTCGGCCCAATAGCCGCAGTTCTGATAATTGGCGCCACGTCGATTGCAGGCGCATCAGCACAGAGCACCCCTACGTCCAAAGTCCCGCAGGCCGCCCTTGAAACACGACTGGCCTATGTCCTTACAGGACATGAGGATGTGGATAATGTGTCTCGCGAAGGCCTTCAGGGTTTATCAGACTATGTCAGTGCTCGCAGCTCAGCCCTGCTCGGAAAGCCAGATGGCGTTGTGCCGGGCAAAGACGATCTTGCATTCTACCCGTTCCTGTACTGGCCCATCACAGCAGATGCGCAGGCCGATCCCGTTCGGACTAAAGCCCTCAACGCTTACATGGAACATGGCGGGATCATCCTGATCGACGAACAGGGCGCAGGCAGTGATATCGACGGCGGATCGGGGGCAGCCGTCAAGGCAGCCCTTCAGCGTGTTACCGACGGCCTGACCACCCCGCCCCTCGCAAAACTGACGGACAAACACGTTCTGGCACATACATTCTACCTGCTCCACGGCTTCCAGGGACGCCTTGCCGGGCAACCTGTCTACGTCGCCCGCAATGGGGACGAATCCAACGATGATGTGAGCCCAGTCATTATCGGAAGCTCCGACTGGGCACATGCTTGGGCGGTGGACTCCTCAGGCGGCACGCCTTTTGCCGTTGTGCCCGGAGGTGAAGACCAACGCACGCAGGCATACCGCTTTGGCATGAACATGGTCCTTTATGCCCTGACTGGAAACTACAAGAGCGATCAGGCTCATTACCCGGAAATGCTCCGGCGTCTCGGCGGAGGGGCAACACCTGAAAGCTCCGGTCCAACGACCGATCAGGATGAGGAGGACGCACCATGAGCATTGATTTTGCGCCCGCCCTCCCGCTTTGGATTCTGGGCATAATCACCGCCATCGTTTTCCTTGGCACGGTCTATGGAATGATCCACGGAGCACGAGGACTTCTGTGGCGCGGCCTCGCAGTCCTCGTCATGATTGCATGGCTATCCGGCCCCAGAAGCGTTCATCCGGTGATGCGCCCCGTTCCACAGGACGCACTCCTCGTCGTCGACCATTCATCGTCTATGGAGGTACAAGACCGCGCTGCCATTGTAGAGCATGCCGCAAAGAGTCTGACCGCCGAAGCAGAGCATCTTCCTGGTCTGACCCTTCATCGTGTGGATGTGCCCGGCGGTGACGGTCATGGCACACGTCTGTTTAATGCCATAAATCAGGCTGACATTCCTCAGGGGCGTTTTGCCGGAGCGATCGTTCTCACGGACGGCATGGACCATGATACACCAGCAAGTCTGCCTGCACGCTTCCATAGCGCCGACGGCAAATCCCTGCCTTTGCATCTGCTTCTCGGAGCACGGGGCGAAGAACATGACCGCCGCCTGAAAATCCTCAGCACCCCTCCCTACGCAATCGTAGGACAGGATGCGACTGTTCGCGTGCAGGTTGATGACCTCGGCGCTGCCGCCGGTGAACACGCAACCCTGACCGTCCGTTCCGGCGAGTCAGCACCCACAACAAAAGAAATTATCACGGGGCAGCCGCAGGACATCAAAGTTACTGTTCGTCAGCCAGGTGAAACGCTGCTCGGCCTGTCCGTATCACCGCTGAGTGGCGAATCATCGGACCTGAACAACTCCGCTGTTGTCCGCATCCGTGGCGTGCGGGACCGGCTCCGTGTTCTGCTTGTCTCAGGTGTGCCCAATCAGGGCGAACGTGTATGGCGGCGCCTGCTAAAGGCCGATCCGTCCGTTGATCTGGTCCATTTCACAATTCTTCGTTCACCCAATACGGACGATAACACCCCACTATCAGATCTGGCGCTGATCCCCTTTCCAATCCGGGAGCTTTTTCAGGAGAAAATTCGCAGCTTCGATCTGATCATTTTGGACGGCTTCCAGAACAGCAATATTCTACCTGAAGAATATCTAACCAATATCGCTGATTACGTTCGCAACGGCGGCGGTCTGCTGCTCACTGCCGGACCAGAATTCGTCAAGGACGGTACACTTCAGGATACACCCCTTTCGCAGGTATTTCCGGCACATGTCCCGGAAAATGGCGTCATGGTTCAAGCATTCCGTCCCACGCTTACAGCTCTCGGCAAAACACATCCCGTCACGGCTGGGCTCAATACAGACTGGGGCCCTTGGTATCGTGCTTTGCACGCTGATCAATCACATGGCGAAGACCTGATGAATGGACCAGACGGATCGCCTCTTCTGCTTCTGGATCATGTGCAGCATGGCCGCGTTGCCATGTTACTGTCTGATCAGCTCTGGCTCTGGTCTCGTGGCGAGGGCGGCGGAGGCCCACAGGCTGAACTCTTACGCCGCCTCTCACACTGGCTCATGAAAGAACCAGAGCTGGAGGAAAACCGCCTGACAGCACTTATAGAAGACGGACAATTGACCGTTGAACGACATGCCGCAGGCCAGACAGCCTCTGCTCAGGCAATGGTCACTTCACCAGACGGCTCCAGAATTCCACTTACCATGCGTGGCGGTAATGGACTCTGGCACGGAGAGATGACAGCTCCTGCTGGTGGAATCTGGACCATACGACAAGATGGTCTGGTCGCATTTGCAAGTCCCGTCACACGCGACGCCCTGGAGCGACAGGATCTTCGCGCGACGGCAACAGTCATGTCCGGACTGGCTCAGGCATCGGGAGGTGCCATCGACTGGATCGCACAGAACACGCCGCACCTGCGTCAGGTGGAGGCTGGTAATGTTCTCTCAGGCAGCGACTGGATCGGCCTGCCAATCACGCACGCTGCCGTCTCAGGAGAGACAAGAACAAGCGATCTGGTGCCGGCGTGGTTCACGCTTGTGCTCGCTCTTGCATTTCTTGCGCTCGGATGGTGGCGCGAAGGCCGGTAGAGACTCGCACACGGACGCAGATCGCATTATATTGTCTGAATGCGACTGCTCCCCTCCCTGCACCTGCCCCGCCTGATGCTGATCGCTGCACTTGCAGCGACACCACTCGTTCTCATGCCCTGGCATGCTGCTCATGCGCAGGATGCTGATGACGCAGAGGCTGAACAGGAAGCCGAAGAGGCCCAGAAAAAAGCAGAAGCCCGCAAAGCAGCACAACGTGCAGCGGCACCAACAGCGCTTCCAGGCGCGCAGTCCAGCGAAGACGATACAGGTCATTCCCGCGTGGACGTAAACCCGACAGTCGCACTTTTTGACGCGATCAACCGAGGGTCGCTCAATGCAGCAAGAGAATCCCTGAACCGCGGCGCAGACATGAACGCCCATAACGTTCTCGATCAGACCCCGCTCGACATGGCGATCGACCTCAACCGCAGCGACATCATGTTTCTGCTGCTCTCCATGCGCACATACAATTCTGATGGCCGCCTCGACAGCGCCAACGTTTCAGATAGCGGTGTCGAAATGAAGAACGGCAGCGGCCATCTGACCATTGGCGGTCACGCTGCCACCAAAGCAACGAAGCCTGCGGCAAAATTCGATACACATGGCGGCACAGCCAATACGGCCGAGGGTTTCCTCGGATTCGCAGCGCATTAAAAGAAAAGCGTGCCTCTGGATCAGACAGAGACACGCTTTTTCACCAAGATTTCACAATAGCGTCTGGGCCGAGAGCAGCCCGTATTATCCTGCGTTACGCAGGGCGACATTTTCCTGACGCAGCACATCCAGCGGCACAACTTCACCATCACGCTCAAAATACCAGAACGTCCAACCATTACAGGACGGCGCATTCGTCAACAGTGCACCAAGCTTATGAATGGATCCCCGCTGCTTGCCGGAAACCAGCGTTCCATCAGGCGTGACCGTTGCACTCAGACGTTTCTGGCGATCAAACAGCTTTGTACCCGCCGGCAATGCCCCCGTTTCGACAAAGCTGCCGAAAGGAATGCGCGGCAGTTCACGCTTTGCAGGGGTGATGGCCAGTTCATCCGAGGAAAGACGCACCTCCCTCTCAACACGCGCACGCGCCGCATCCACATAATCAGGATGGCGCTCAATCGCTATGAACCTGCGTCCAAGCCGTTTCGCCATCGCAGCTGTGGTGCCGCTTCCGCAGAAAGGATCCAGAACAAGATCTTCTGCATTGGTCGAAGCCACTAGAACGCGATGCAACAGACTTTCAGGTTTCTGTGTCGGGTGCAGCTTTAAACCATGCTCGTTTCGCAGACGTTCGTTGCCCGTGCATAGCGGTAGGTACCAGTCGGAACGCATCTGAAGATCGTCGTTCAGCGCCTTCATGGCCTGATAATTGAAACGATAACGGCTCTGAGGGCTACGTGACGCCCAGATCAGCGTTTCATGAGCATTCGTAAAACGACGGCCCCTGAAATTCGGCATCGGGTTGGATTTACGCCACACGATGTCATTAAGGATCCAGAACCCAAGATCCTGCATGATCGCGCCCAGACGGAACACGTTATGGTAAGAGCCGATCACCCAGATCGTGCCGTCTTTGTGCAGGATCCGGCGTGCTTCTGTCAGCCATTCACGCGTAAAATTGTCATACGTCGCATAGTCGTCAAACTTGTCCCAGGCGTCATCAACGCCATCGACGACAGTCTCATCCGGCCGGCGGAGTTCTCCACGCAACTGAAGATTGTACGGAGG
>Ga0157363_1001308_pt1 | contig 20636 bp, 4 predicted proteins | sample AttsexASBM1_FD_111477 | JGI IMG/M metagenome (GOLD analysis project Ga0157363, IMG submission 111477) | Fungus gardens microbial communities from leaf cutter ant in Ribeirão Preto, State of São Paulo, Brazil - Atta sexdens ASBM1 | ecosystem: Host-associated > Fungi > Mycelium > Unclassified ... | reverse complement strand
ATTAAAACCTCCCGCAAATGATGAGAATTTGGCTCGTAAACTGACATTTTCAATCGAGAATAACTTTATGATGAAGACACAAATCGACTAATGTTTCTATGGGGTTATGTTGACAGATGCCCATGTTTATTATATGACGTCTATGATCTATTTATTTCGACCACCACTTACCGCTAAAGTCACCTATAGGGAAACGGCGGAAGCAAAGTTGTATTAATATTTTTATATTATTATTAATATGCCATTATTTTCAACGCTTCTTATCTCTAGTTCTAATAGCACATTGGTGAACAACGCTGTTACATCCAATGAAATGAGAATGTGTTCTCTTTATTAATATTCAATTTATTTAATTTATCCACTAGATGTCTATTTTTATGAAACTTTGTGGCTTTGGGATACTATCACTCATAATTCTGTTTAAATAACATGTAAATCTATATAATAGCTATTGATAGTTGCAATTATGATTTTCATTGGCATGCCTTGCTTGTGTATCTTAGAGGTACCATATGCTCTAAATATAATATCATCAGTTGTCTTATTAAATATATTATTATATGTCATTTGATCAATATAACCTTTTTGTTTCCATCTACTAAATAATTGATTTTAAATTTCTCGTTAATTAATTAACTGGATTTTTTTTAATATTATTTCATATTCATGTTAACGTCATTAAGCATGTTTACCATTTAACAAATTTTGTTAAATGTATGTGTTAAACATTTTTAAATAAATTTTTATTTTCTTCTAAAGAGCAATGACTGTATAACTCGTATGGTTATTGATTCATTTCTTACGACGTTTTCCATTCCATCGTTAATTTACAAATTTTTTTCTACATGTTTAATGAAACATAATAATCATTCTTTCTTTTTCATTTTTAAATAGATAAAATTTAAATAGACCAAATTTATCACCTAATTGTAATAGAATTTGCACTTCAGAATGTCCACACCACTTGAAGAACCATTTTCATTAACCATATCTAATTTAGATTCAACATTAAATTTATTGGGTAGAATGGAAATATTATATAAAGTGTATTGTTATCACTTATTAAGTTATTAATTTGATCTATTCTAAGATAATTATCACTAGGTTTCCTGTGTTGTTTTAATCTTGATTAAAAAATAATAAATTTAATGATATAATTAACAATATCAAATCAATTAAATGTGTAATAAACAACACAAGAAATCTTACCAAAAATTCTTTACTATACCTTATGTTGAATAAATATCGAATAAATTTGTTACTATTGCTAATAAAATGAACTATTGTACATTGTTCACTATCCCCAGAAAATTGAATAATTTTATAAAATCGGGAAAAGATATATTAAATAAAATGTCTAGATGTGATGTAGTTTACAAAATTGACTGTCTTGACTGTGAATCGACATACGTGAGACAGACAAAAAGACAATTGGGAATAAGAGTTAAGAGGATTCTAAAGCAAAGCTCGAACTTACGAAGCCACCAAAGGTCGCGCGTCAATATGTTTTTATATATTATCATACTAATATCTCACGCAACCTATGATACACACAGTCACACATTCATGTCAATTTTCGTATAACAAATTCGTTGCGATGAAGCGTCTAAGTCTAATTCTAAGAACTCGATGTTATTTGTTTGTGCAAACTACGTGTTGTGAATTATTATTTTGTAAGTATAGATTGCAAAACTTTCGTATCAAGCAAATGTTGTTACGACTTGACAGCTTGAGACGTTATATTACACTAATGTAAGAAATAGTAAAAAATATATCAATTTCGATTTTTGGTCTTTTTCGGAAATTTCACTTCACAAACATGTATTACTTTAATCATGGAAAAGGTTTTTCGAATCTGTGAAAGAGAAAAAAGTATTTGTTATACAAAAATTATATGATTTAGTTGATAATACAGACGGCTTTAGGATCCCCTTAAAAAACATATAAAAGATATAAATAAAAAAAAGGGGCTCTTCGTCAGTTATATTAGAACATAAAATGATCGAACAACATGAAAGATTGGAATAATATCCATATATTACATAGATAATGAGTCCTCATATGAAAAGAACGGCATCCGAAATGATACCTACAAAAAACAGACAGCAGAATTAAATAGAAGATATTAAAGCGATATAGAATTATTATCATGTAGTTATTTTCCCATTTTAGAATTATTGTCCTCCATTTAGACATATTCCCCACCACTTTATACATATTAGAATATAGTATATGTGAAGTAGTTATTTAATGTCACGACAATTTTTGAGAAAAGAAATATAAATCAATGAGTTTAGGTAACAAATTGTTATCACAGTATATTATCTTATATTATATTTGTATAATTTAATTAAATTACATTTTACAATTATTTTATATTTTTATTGTACAATAATGTTTGTATCACATAATGATAATCATTATATACATGATCATCCAATCGTAATTCTCGAATGCTTCTACTGAAAAGTATTGTAAATTTTGTCAAACAAGAACAATTTATATTGAGTTCATGAACATTAGGACAATTATATAATTAAGTTTACTATAGGCTTATAGAATACATAATAATTTATACACGATAAAATAAAATTTTTGTAACATTCACTAAAGAGGATCGTTGAAAAAAGACCGAAACATTGTTTATATATATAAAGGATAGTAAAACAATTTAATTATAGCATATAATTAAATTGTTTCCTTGCTAGGCTCAAAAAAACCCTTATTGTATACTAATTGAATTTTATTCATATTGAGTCGTAATATATATTTATATAAAAATTGTTAAATGTGACTATCCAGGAAGTCAAACAAGTAAAAGTTCCATCTGGATAGTACATTTAACAATTTTTATATTTTTATATTTTTGTATATTTTAAATTTAATGTTTGATAAAATTTTTAATTCTTGTAATTTTCCTATTTTGTAAATTGATGTGCTTGGAATTCATTGTGATCTATAGGAGGTTAGTTATTTCTCGATCTTACTTGGAACATATTTTTAACATTTGTGGATAAATTCTTAAAAGACATCAATGAAAATTCTATAACTTACTGATGATGGTTTTACGGAGGATGGAAGTAAACCGAAACGCCCCTAAAAAATTTGTATCGACACTCATTAATATTGCGTCGTAAGCCATTAGATCACCGAGGTCTAATGACTTAAGACGCTCGTACGGAATACAAGAGATCCGGATTCAAGTCCCGGCCGAGGTAATATTTTTCGCAATAAATTTATTTAAGGTTTTCAGTACATTAACACTCTTATAATATGATATCGGATCGAAGATTGAGAATTTACTTGTCAATTTAATTTAATTTATGATATTATTGCAGCAGTTTAATTGCGTTTGAAAAAAATTCGGAAAAATTTCGGTGCGCAGTTTGAATAACTACAAAAATATGATATATATGCATGTACACATATAGGATATAAATAATTCACTGTGAATTATTTAGTCATTGAGAAGATGCCCTAATGATCTTGATCTTGACATATGTTGTCAAGATCATGATTCTAAATAACCTCTAACAGGTTTTAGCCGTCGCTCGTTATTCATTAAAAATTATTAACAGTCTAAATTAGTAATTATTTCTCTGCTTTAAATAAAACATTAAATAACTTTGGACAGGAAGAGAGATGGACGAATATAGCTTTCCATACAGAGCGATTCTCACCTCCCTTTCTGTCAAGAGGCGCGCGACTTCCCATGCGAAGCGAGGTCCATTTCATCTTTGAGCGGAAAGTCGCGTGCCTCTTGACAAAGGGGGAAGTAGGATGAAAGTCGTTTCGGAAAATCGCGCGCTCCTTCGCGTGGAAAGTCGGACGTCGCTTAGCAGCGAAGCAGGTAGTGAAAATAGCTTTACGTGGAAAGCCATTACATAAGCAAGGAAGGGTATAAACTAATTTTTATATTATATGTAGCAGAAATAAGGCGTTATTTTTTCAAACTTTTTTTGTTATTAACTTTTTAACAAATAACGAGCGACTGCTGAAATCTGTTGGAGGTTACTTAGGATCATGACCTTACATACCTTACCTTACATATGTCAAGTTCAAGATCATTAAAGTTGGATCCTTTAATTGGTACTTTTACCGTTATTTGAGAAAATAACTTACTTTCTTTTTCATTATTTTTTGAAAATTGACCATCTATCACAGCGGACGGGTGCCTAGGAGCTTTCTAGTCTCAAGCGCTATGAGTGGCTTGTGTCCAATCAATATCTAATCATGTGCAAAGTAACAATAAAAGTAACTATGAAATTTGTTACCGTTACCAAAAAAATGTAACCACGTTATTGTTATAATTACCAAAAAAAAAGTAACGCAATTAATAATAAAGTTTTCAAAACAGTAACTTGTAACTGTAACTTCGTTACTCATACAAGTAACGAATCACTTTCATTCCCTGCTTTTTAATATTATTCAGGGTTATCTTAATAAAATTTATCAAAATCAAGGCCTTTTGAGGTTGTTTTTCTTTTTATTTTCATTTTTCGTGTAAAAAAATTAGAAAAATTTAGTACAAAATCAATCGTCATGAAACTTGACACAGATATAATACGAGGTAAACTATCTCTGATAGCTAAACTTGCGGAAACAGATTTTGAGTAGCGTCTGCTACCAATTTTTGATTGCAGAAAGGCAACAAAGACAGAGTTTGTATTATCGGACAATGTCAGCAAATTGCTGTCAAAAATTTGATAAAGTCTGCTGACATGCTATGCCAGCAAACTGGTGACAGAAATCGAACAGAGTCTGCTGCATAACCTGACGGCAGCAGAAATTGAGCCTTTGCCATTTTCATATACACCCTCGCTGAAATGGACTTCTCATAGAAAAAAATGTCCTTTAGTCCTCCAGGAGTCCTATAAGAATTGGCGTAAATCGAGTAGGCAAATTTCCTACAGATCCCTAGCTCTTTTGCTTTCTGAATCTCCGAATATTGTATTTTATAACTTTCTCATGTAGATTTTGAAATGTGTAATTAATAATATTTTAGCAATAAAACTGTATTGATTGTTTCCAGGTTTCACACTAGTATATATAAATATATAATTATATATAATTATATAACCGTTTATATACGAGAGTCGTTCGATAAATCAGAGGAATTTTTGCGAGATGGCGCCATAATGAACTGTGTAGTATATAGGAAACACTATTCAAACTGTCTCTTACCAAATTTCAAATGTGACACTTAGTTTACGTGTGACAGACATTGGAAGTGAGCAGCAGTTGTTATAAAAATGGAGAAAGAGAAATTTCAATTATTATAATTAAACATTTTTATTTAAAGAAGTGGACGACTGCGCAAATCAAAACCGAGTTGGACGAAGTTCACGAGGCACCTGCGTTGAAAACCGTTTATTTTTGGATTAATAAATTCAAAACAGGCTAGACATCAATCAAAGATAAACCACGCCCGGACATCCAGTTGAAGTCATTACGTCAGAAATGATTGAAAAAATCCATCATATCCATCGTCATGAAAGATCGTCGAATGAAGGTGCGTGACATAACTGAGATTATAGGCATTTCAGTAGATAGAGTGCATAATATCCTACACAAAGAATTAGAAATGGAAAATGGCTTTATGACGATGGATGCCGCGATTGCTGACCATCGATCAAAAACGCACGCAAAAAGATATTTCGCAGCAGTGTTTGTCGATGCTTCGAAGCGCAATTCAACAAGAGTTTGGTTCGTAACCTTAGACGAGACTTGGACTACTACACACCCGAGTCAAAACAGCAATCGAAGCAGTGGACAGCGTCTGGTAAATGTACGCCAAAGAAGGTGAAAACTGTTTTGTTAAGAAGATAATTTTTTGGGATTTCCAAAGAATCATCTTCTTTGATTATTTATAGAAAATCAAATCACAGAATCAAATAGGAACATATTATTCTGCACTTATGAATCGTTTGTATGAAGAGCTGCGAAGGCCAAGATTGGCGCGCAAAAAAGTTATCTTTCATGACAATGCTTTGGCTCACACTTCCACAGTCGCAATGGCAAAATTGCATACATTAAGATTCGAATTGCTGCCCCATTCACTTTATTCTTCTGATTTAGCTCCTTGTAATTTCTTCCTGTTTCCAAATCTCAAAATCTGACGGAGGAAAGAAATTTTCATCCAATGAGGAAGTCATCGCTGTTGTGGATTTTTGTATCGTATTTTGAAGGCCTCGAGACTTCCTACTTTTCCGAAGGGATCAAAAAATTGGAGATACACACCGCTAGATTAAGTGTGTAAAGCTCCAAGAAGACTACGTCGAAAAGTGAAAAAGAATTTTCCGGAAAAGATGATTTTATTGCTTTTTTACCTGACTTATCGAATGATCCTCGTATATATACGCAAAATTTCTTATAAGAAATCAGGTCGATTTAAATGAAAATGACAGATTTTGCTCGGTTTTTGTTTGCAATCTGCTATCAGATTCTGTCAGCAGGTTCTATTTGATTTCTGTTGCCAGTATGTTTGCATAGAATGTTAACGATTCTGTCGATAGAACAGAAGCAGAATGCAACAGTTGTGGTCAGTCTGCTAACATCTTCTGATCAAATCTGCTACGAGTCTGTCGATATCCTGCTAATATTTTATTATCTGAGTATGATGAAGAAATCTAATCAAAATCGAATGGTTAAATGACACTGTTAAAAATGAAGAAAATATGTCCAGTGAGTAGATTTATGTCCATTTGCTATAATCTCACTTTGACAAATAAAGGAAAAATTGATGTGTGACAACACAAGATGTTTTTTGTGAAAATAATTGTGAAAATAATAATAATAAATTTATATTATAAATCATAATAAATTACAGACGTTTCAACATCATTATTGTGTCCTCTTCAAATATTTAAATAACATATTCTAGATATAATAAGCGTTCCAAAATAAAATAAAATAAAGGATCAGAAGTAAAAAAATTAGTAGTATATGGGCAGCCATGGGGCGTTAAAACAAACCCTCTCCTCGTCTTCTCCTAGGCACGGCCTAGAGAGGTCTGTCTGGAAAAATGGCGCGCTCTGATTGGTTCGAGAAGTGAAGAGTGGGGATAATAGGATAATTAAATAGCGCATTCTGATTGGTTCGCACCGTACTTTTCCAAAAGATGATTAGAGAAGGGAGTGGTAGAGGACCTCCAACAAAATAGAGAGCGAAGACTGAAAAAAATGGCGATTGAGACTGCAGCATTTTTTGTTAGTGCGATAATGTTTCCGACGTACTGACGTTTTAGTGAAAGTGTTTTTATTTATAATGGGATGTTATGAAAATTTTCGAATTCTAAGAAACTTACTTTTGCTTGGAAGAAAGAGGAAGTAAACAGGAACATGTTCAACTGATATGGTGTCTTCAAATATTAAAAAATTTTTAAAAATTATTTTTATATTTTATGTATTTAATGTACATTATCTAAATCTGAAATACGAGAGAAAATGTGTCTATTGTAAAATGGAAGTGAGGTTAGGAATAAGAAACAAAATTAACAAAACGTTCATTTAAAAGAGATATTATATGATATAGATATTTTACTTTTTTAAAAGAGTATAAGTTTGAACATGACAGCATAATCTGGTGACCAGTGATTAAATCGCAAGAACCGCGACTTTAGACTAAAATTTTCTTCGATATGATGGAAATTTTGTATATCGATGACTATATCCATCATGATGTTCGAATTTTCGTTACTCTTTTTACGAAAACGTCACGAAGCGTCGATGTCGATGTCACGAATTGAAGTTTTTTTTGTTATTTTACGTGCAATTAGATTAGAAAGAAAATAAGGTGAGGAAAAATAATTGTCTTGCGCAAGATAGAGCTAACTGAAAAAGTTAACTTGACTTGACGCGAGTTAATTTTCTACGTTATCGAATTCGGCATAGACGATAACTAATAGTCACGGAAAGAGCTTTGAATCTCACTTCTAATCCTAAGCTCCCGTTTCATTTGTAGAGATTCCAATGTCCTGCGGAATTAGCGGTTCTGGAGCAAGATCGAAAACGAAAAAAATGTAACCATCGGCGTAATCTCTCTACTTACAGAACCCTTACCCTTATTCAGAAAATGAATGTCGATTCCCGAGAGTAAGGTGTGATAAGCTTCAGCGTAAAGTGGTTCGTCTTTTGAAAAATTTGGTTATAACAGTTTACTGGAAATACCATCGACGTACAGTAAAAAGAAATTTATTCTGTAATTTTTGAAATTAAATGGGTTTAATTTTCTATCATCGCCTTGTTATCGATTATTATTCATTTTGATAGTTGTCCAAGTATTGCACTGTCGATTCCCTCACGATGCCCGCGTATTATGAATGATTTAACTTCGATTTTCGTAAGGGGATACGGTAGTTTTACTCAGCACTTTAGCGTGTGCGAGTAGCACAGCGGAGCTTTTTTTCACTCTTCTTACGAGACGCGTCAAGAATGTGAATTTTTAATATTGTTTTATTCTCCTATAAGACGAATTTTTCGAACATATGAGTTTCATTCTAACACTTCCATTCCGTTAAAAATATATCCTAATTGAAAATGTAATGAAGGTGGCCTATGAAGTCTAGCATTTTCGCGATTTCCCTGAATGTATTGCGTCTCTTAAGCGCTATATTTGAGGTCGACGAATCTAACGTAACCGTCGTCCACGTAACCGGAAATATCCGCGTTCCATAAGCAGGAGATTAGATGGGAAGGTTTTGTGGATGAAGCATAATTTAATAATGCTTCAATATACATGTAAGCGTAAACGTTGTTTGATGGCGACACGAGCTTTTGATTGAAATGTACGTCGATTTGGTTGAACATGAAATGCAAAACCTAGTTCAAATAGTATCTCAAATAGCAGCTCAAATAGTTTGTAGTTATTTTTCAATATTCTTTATTTTCTTTTATTTAAAATCTTATTTCAACTCAAGTAATTTTAATTCTTTGTCAAAAATTATTTCTCGAAAAAAACTAATGTACTAAATGAAAAATTAAAACTTAGATGCTACATTCTTAACTAATCAAAGTAAATTCTATCAAATTAAAAAATAAAACCCAAGTGGTACTATCTTTTTATTTATTTAACACTAATGATACAATATATGTTATTCGTAAAAAGATTTGATATCAACAAAACTGGCGCCAAATTAAATTCCATACCAAATAAAATAAATAATATTAACTTTAATGATATGTATCATTCGTACAAAACATATTTGATATCAACAAGTAATGCCAAGTTAAATTTCATATCAAATTAAGTAAAGAATACAATCCATAACTGCGTTACCTTGTTCAGTTAAGTTATCACAAAAAGTTAGAGAAGTAAACACTTGGCGCTGCTAAAAATGAGAAACATTTTCATGAGAATAAAAGTATCTAAGTATATTTTCGATTGGATTAAACAATCGTATAATTTCGGAAAGTTGTGCAAATGTATCTCATTTTTCTTATTTTACATTCATGTTTTTAGCACTATGTTATACCGTGATCTAGCAGCGTCAAGTATTTACTTTTTTAACTTTTTGTGGTATTGCATGAATGTACTACAAGGTAACGCAATTATAGATTGTATTCTTTACTTAATTTAGTATAGGATTTAACTTGACACCAGTTTTGTTGATATCAAATCTTTTATACGATATAATGATATTATTATTAGATATTATTATTAGAGTTAAGTAAATAAGAAGATAGTGTCACTTAGGTTTTACTTTTTAATTTGATAGATTTTATCTTGATTAATTAAGAATATAACATTTGGGTTTTAATTTTTCATTTAGTACGTTACTTTTTTCAAGGAATAATTTTTGACAGAGAATTAAATTTGTCATTATTTGGGTTAAAATAAGAAGAATATCCTTGAAGAATAATTAAAAACTACTATTATTTGAACACTTAGGTTTTATTCAAGAAGCACTTATATTCTTAACGCCTTTTTTTACTTTTTTCAAAAAGATAAGTTTGTACTGATATCACACATTTTATAGTGATGAACGTCTTTCTATCATTAGAAAAACTTAGTTGAGTAAGTTAACTTTTTTTTAAACTCAATTAAGTTAAAGTTAACAACCTTAAAACTTTCACTTATTGTTAATTAAGATCAAAGTTAATCTATAGTGACATTAATTGAATTAAAAGTTAAATTTGTGAGTTAAATTTATTTTAAATTAATGAGAAAAAATAATTGAAAAGTTAAAAGTTAAATTTGTTTGATTTCATGATTTCAAGTTAAAATTTTTTTAACTAAATTAAAAAACTAACTTAAAAAATTAACTTTTTTAATTATAATATATAATAACAAGGAGACACACACTGTATATATTTCATGGATTTTGATCATCTTTTTTGATAATTCTGGGATATCAAAAAATAATCCCTGTATAAAGCAATAAACTGCACTTCTGCATATTTTTCGAGAAAATCGTAATTTTAGCTCGGAAAAAAATGTTATATATGGGAAAAATGTTATATATAAAAATGTTATATATAAAATGTTTTATGTATAATTATGTATTATTTATAATTATGTATTTTTATATAGAATTATGTATTATAAATAAAATTTTTTATATAATTATATAGAATTATATATAATTATACATGAAACATTTTTTCCCGAGCGGGAGGTCATGACGACGAATTGCTTTCAAATTGCACTCTTTATTTTTTATTTAAACGTAAACGAAATATTATAAAATTCGTATAACTACCCAATCCTGATGTTAATTTTTAAAAAATCAAATTAAAAATTAATAGTTATCGATAAAATATAATTAACAAGTAGAGTTAAAAAGTTATGAATCTAAAATGTAATTAAATGAAATGAAAATTAACTTTTTAACTTAACTTTTAACTTTTTAGCTTACTCAACTTTGCTTTGTATAAATAGTTTATCTTATAATTGATCTCAAGAACTATATTTTCATATGTTTGGGCGTTTGGAGGTAAAACTTACGAAAATATTATATCTATATCTATATACATTTAATGTAACGTAAATCTAGTATTTTTTCTTTTTACGAAACCATCATTCGTGTTAATTTTTACACTTTCTCTTTCAAATCATATAAAATTTTTTAATTTGAATGATAACGAAGAAATGGCTTTCTTATATATATAATAAGAATGTTGAGATTTAGTCAAATATTTTATCAGTAATCAAATAATTATTAAGTAAGGTTGCTATTGTATGTTGAAGAGTAACAATGGACATTTGCTGGATACATGTATATGACTTTGTCATTGATCGATTTCCGGATTTATCTCAATACTGTCTTTCGAAAAAAAATTAAAAATTCCATTTCAATCGTAAGTTAGACCGAGTTATTTTTGCAATACTATTTTTATTTTCTAAAATAATATCCTCAGCCTTATTGAATATTAATATAATATTAAAATATTAATATTTGAAACAGAACCGCTTATATAAATAAATCAATTAAATACAAGTCAATTTTTAAGTTAAAGTTAAATATTTAAGTTTAAATATTTAAGATAATTAATATATTTTTATATACATTTATTTCAGAACTTTGATTATGCCGATTATGTTTGAATTTGCAACAATCTGAGATATTAATAATTCTCCTTAAATTAAATCAAAATTTGTAAAGAACTCATTGCAAAAAATATTTTTATCTGTGAGAACATTAGTTTCTGAGGACAATGAACTGGCATGATATACGTAAAATTCGAAATCAATTTCCTGCCTAGGTAATATTTTTCAATAACTTTTTTTTACAGATTTTAATTTAATTTTGCGGAATTTATTAGCATCTCAGATTTGACTTACAAATTCGAAAATAATTGGCACGCAATCATTGTTCTGAAATTATTGCGTTTAAAATACATATTGATGTATTACTCTAAACATTTAACTTTGACCGTATTTAGTTGATATATTTAATCAATATTATATCAATTCAACATACACATTTAGTAACGCGATGTTATTGCTATTAACAAATCTATATAGCAATCCTATTATTTAATAATTATTCGATTACTGATATAATATTTATCCATCTCAATATTCTCATCATATACATAAAGAAGCCATTTTTTTCGTTATCTCATTCAAATTAAATAATTTTAGATAATTTGAATAAGAAAGAATACTTTTAGAAGTATGCAAACATATGAAAACATTAGTGGAGGAAAATAGTTTGAAGTATCTTTGGCAGACAATGTATGTTGAATTCGACATTTTATTAAAATACAAATTATTTTCTATATAATTTTTGTTTTTATAATAGAAAATTGGTTTTCAAAGCAGAGTATTTGTGTTTTAAAGACAGATACCTAACCGAAACAAATTCTCTGCTGTAAAATTTTTCATGTATGATCATTATATAAATACATATAAATGTATATAATTTTACATATAATACGTGTATAATATGACATATTTCGTATCCACATAGAACTCATCATCCATTAGACATCTACATGAGCTCTATAAAAACCTAAGCAAACGAGAATGGATTAAAATGGATTGAAATTTTTTTCTATCCGAATGCGTATTTTAAATAATGAATACTCTTTTTGGATTTAATTGGATTCAATTAGATTCAATTAGATTCAATTGCATGCAATTAAAAAACTGCATTTCCTATTCAAAATTTTGAATTGAAGTATTCACAATGTGTATGTTGTGCACAGAAAAAGCTTATTAAATATTATTTTTAGATTCAAAGGCATAGAGATATGCTTCAAATGCAATAAATGAATAAACATGCATTTAGAATTGTAAAGCATTCATTTTAACATTCGTGAATCAATATTTCTGAAAAGCTGAATCTATTTCAATTCATTTCAATTCATTCTCGTTTGCTGGGATCTCAGATAAAAGTCTGATCTCTTTCAACAATCTGATAGAACAATCTTGAATCAGACAAACATGGCGGAACTTCTTTGGAAAAATCCTTTGCCATTTGAGTTATTACAATCGGGCATTTAACAATTATGCATTTTTCTTGTTATTAATAAATTCTTTTATAGCGTCTTGCCTGTTGAGATTTTTTTGCTGGATAATAGCATATAATTACGAGTAATACCTTAGATCAGGTTATGTGATCCTGCATTACCTAATGTTGCCGTCATTATATACTCTCTGCAATATAAAGCGAAGTATTTCCGCCATATTTATCCCGTGGCCAAACTCTTACTTGAAAGTTTTTAGATCTCTATAAAGTGGATATAAAGAGAGTGACACCAATTCATATGTCTAATGCTGATTACTCCGCCATTAAGTGTCCTTACTGTTAATTAGAAAGAAAACAACGTTAAAAAAAGAAGTAAGACGAGGAATTGCATCATATACAATAGATCAGATATAGGACCCAAAAATGGCGACTTCCGGGTAATTGGCGTCTCTCTTTATATTTCTATAACTCCATGTGATATCTAGATGGACGTCAGGTAGATATCCATTAGAGATCTACGATAGATGTTTAGTCGTAGAAAATTAATCAATCACAGTTGTATGAGAAGTATATCGAGTATGAGAAGAATAATCGACTATGATTGATTAATTTTTTACGACTGAAGATCTCATGATCGCTACGACATCTTTTGAAGACCTTGCATAACACATCTATAGTTGATCTATACAACACGTCTATTAATCATCGAAGTTCTATAAAATATCTACTTTTGAATCGTATAACATCTTGTAAACATCTAATGCAGCTTTGTAAAACAGTTGATCCACGCACAGAAAATATTCTAATATCTTTCTTATTGCTAAGAAAAGTAATTATTTATTTTATCTTTCTTCTTTTAAATAATGGTTACTTTTAATAAAGAATATTTTCTCACTAGTAATCTTAAAATGTATTCATCACAAGTTTTAGAAATACTTATTCTCATATATTATACTCAATATATTATACTCAATATATTATACTCAAATAAAAATTTATTTTCTTTTGAAATATATTATAAAATTTTATCGAAGAAAAGTCAGATTCGATTAATTTGAATATTTAATAATATATTGAGATGTAAGAAAATTTGTTAGGTCAAAAAAACTGTAAAGAACTATTACAATTTTTTAAATTTAATTTAGGAGAAATTGTTAGCGTTTCAAGACTGATTGTGCGTTGAAAATTCGAAAGTTTCGACACAATCATATCTGAAATAAATTAATTTAATAAAGAATATATTATATGTTGTATTATTTGAAACATCTAACTTTGATCGCTAATAGCGTTCTCATATTGATGTATTTCCTATATCGTTTTTAGTTTTAAAAATATTCTTTTTTATTAGATGAGAAAAATGCAGATAAATTTATTTGGATACATTACTTTTAAATACGAAGCGCCATTACGGTTTGAATGTTAAGATGTTGAACTATAATATAATGATTAATTTCATATATATATATATATGATAATTAATTTCAGAAATATATGGTGGTCTAAAGGCTTAGGACGCTTGCACGGAATGCAAGAAATCCGGGTTTGATTCCCGGCCGAGGCAATATTTTTCGTAATGTAATATGTTTATTAAGACAGTTTTTTAAGATTAAATTTGAAAAATTTAAGGGGATTATTAATATTTCAGATTGAGGTGTTGAAAGTCCAATCATATCGACACGCAATTATAATTTCTAAAATTAATTCATTTCATTTAAATGAATATATATATAATAGTTCAACATCTTAACATTCAGACCGTAGCGGCGCTATTTAATGAATTGTATCTAACATAAAGTCTTATTTCCAATCTTAAATTTATTTACTTATAGAAATACGTTTTAATGAATTTATCGAAATTTGCATAGCTTTAATCCTTAAAAACATTTAAATCCCTTTTATAACTTAAATGCCTTGGAAACAGCATACTCAACTTTGATTGCTCAGAACATTAATAAAAATAAACATATTTTAACAAATTTTTTTTTTTCTATTGAAATGCCAGTAAGAAATATAGCGATACCAAGCAAATGTACGTATTCTTATTAATAAAAAAGTTATAAATTATAAAGTAAACAATAGTTTCGAAAAAAATCATATTTCATTTAAAAATTCTTATTTTTCATACATAAGTTATAAAAATACTTTAAATAAATTTATTTAAAAAAATATTTTAAATGCATTTTGGAAAATAGATACTTCAAATTTTCAGAAAAAAATACTGCATTATTGAATCTTTTAAAAAACATAATTATTTAAAAGGACGAAGATGAAAAAAATTTGAAATTTATTTTGGAAAAAAAATATATATTTTATGTTGTTGAATAAGAAATTGAAAAATGAATCGAATATGTAAATTGCTAGAATTAATATTGCATAAACAATGTTTATTATAATTATAAGTAACTATATTGCATAAATGATTATATGTATATACATATATATACATAGGCGTGCGCGCGCACGTGCGTACACATACGCATGTACGCACGCACGCACACACAAGATGTCCCGTTTTAAAGGATCCACTGAAATATCTCGGAACATTGCATTAAATCGAAAAATGTTTCTGACAAAAATATTTCGAGGGGAACATAAGATGGTATTGGTTTGACTTTGGATGGCGTTGTCAAGGTCAGGGCAAAGTTATTTTGAATTTTTTAAATGGAACTCTCCATTTTTCATTACAAAGTTTTATAGTTATTTCTTATAGCTTATTTCTCGTTTGTTTATTTCTCATGAGCTTTTTAAAACGCTATAATGAAATATTTTTTCATTAAATACTTTTCGAGTTATAAGGTTTGAAAGTTACGTACCACCGGCATTAGCATTAATTACCCAAGGAGTAATTCTGACGAATGGTTAAAATCTCTTAAATGTTGTTCAGAATCATGACCTGGATAACATTTATTAAGATCAAGGCTATTGGAGCAAAAATATATTGTAACTTACATTGATTACACCAGCAAAAAACTTATCTTAAATACCACACTTGAGTGTATAATATCTATTTTTGACAGCAATTTTTAATGCTTGGATATTTCCTTGGAAATTCTCGTCGCAATTATCTAAAGTTTTATAGAATATAAAGATAAAGCATATAAAAAATATAAAGATAAAGCATATTTTCTGATCCGAGACGGTAGCTACCTTGCAAAAACAAAAAAGTTCTAATCTTGAAAATAAAAAATTTGGATGTATGTCATATCTGAAAGTGTTTTTAAGGATTAATTTTCAAGTACATAATAATTGTTATTATATAATAATCAATCTAGCTTAAAAGAAACAGGAACACTTGACAGATATCGTAATATTCAATGATATCTGATGCTTTAAAAGAAGTTATGCCATATTGGAACGTGAAATTAGCAGTGGTATTTCTTTATTTTTGATTTTTTTAATATTAAAAATGCAGAACATTTTCATTATTTTTAAAAAAATAGTAGAACAATGGAAAATGCTACCAGATTATTATTTTTTGAAAATTAATAAAATGCTGTGCTAACTTCATAAATTCACACTCCACTAACTCTTTGGCATCTTTCTAAATTAGTATATTGCAATATACTATAATATAAATCAGTATATGCTTTATTAATAAATATATTACATGTATATGTATATTAATTCGTGAATATACTAATTAATATACTATATACGTAAAATGAAATTATATTCCAAGTTTCATTAATTAATTAATTTATATTCTAAAAAGATTCAATAATTAATTAAATACTAATTATAAATATATGATAACTATATATTTATGTTTTCATAATAAATTTTCAAATATGTTATATGTACATTTTAATGTAAATTTATATATATATTTTATATGTTAATTTATATTTGTTTGCTTATGAATTCTTTATTAACCCTTCATGATCACACTTCAAAAAAGCTACACGATAATTACTCTGAGTTAAAGTGACCCGAATTCTGAAATATTACAAATCAATAGTATTGGTTCCATTGATTTTAAAAAATTGCAGTATATAATTTCATCCTTTAAGAAAATGGAACAAAGGCGTTGTAATGAAAAATTTAATTTTGACATTTAAAAAATGTCGTAAATGTGTTAACTTTAGACTAATTGAGTTTTTACTTAAAAAATCATAACTTTTTAAATTTATAATATTTTCAAATGCAGTTTTAGCCTAATATTTTTGAGATGATGTACTTTAAAAGAAAGAATAGTATAGTTATGCTTTTTCAAAAAAAGTATTTATTTTGATGGTAGAAGATGGTCATTTTTTAGGTGTAAAAATTCGGATAAAGGCTACTTATTATTGATTTAAGTTATTATTAAAAATTATTATTATTATTATTATTATTATTATTATTATTATTATTATTATTATTATTATTACTGAAGGTAAATATAAGTGAAAAACGTTAAATACAAAATATATAGAAAACGCTTCGCAACCTCAGTAGATAAATAGAGTCTGCTCTTTAAATCTGAATCAACAGATCACTAGCTGTATTCAGCAGGAAGCAGCTTTGCAACCGTTGTAAAATTCTTCAATATGATTAATTTTACTCTTAGTTCCTCATTGGATCTAAATGTATAAACCAATCATATTTAAAAATTTTACGCAGATATAATAAACAATTAAAACAATTTTTTTTATTATAGTTCTAAAGTCATAAAACCATTCAATTTTTATTTTAGAAATTTTTTTCTATCTCTTATAATTTCGATGATATTCGTTTCGAAAGAAAAAAAACAATTTTTTTCGGGAGACATTTCATCCCCTAAACCTCGAGATAAATAAAAAAGTATGGGTCTAATATATTTTTTATTCATTATTGAAGATGATTTTAAAGTAAGAACGGACTACAAATACCTCATGTTTCGCGTTTCAAAGTAATAGCTCTTATCTACTATTGATGATGCGGAGTAAAAGAAGGCGTGGATTGGCCGAATTGCACACATAATTTTTTCATCATGTTTCCACTCCATCCCCTCCCCCTGCTTAGGAGCACGCGATTTCCACACGAAGTGACTTCTATCCATCTCCTCGCCTGCTTAGGGACGCGATACTTCCACTCCACCCCCCCCTCTTCACCCACTTAAGAGCGCACGACTTCCACGTGAAGCCTACCTTTTCCCCCCCTGCTTCAGAGACATACGACTTTCATTTTTCTTATCAGAAGGGAATCATTTAGTAAGACGAAGATCTAAATATCTTAGAAACTATAAGAGACCGCTGATTAATTCGTAAGGAAAAGTTAATCAATATCTTTACCGTTATAACATATAATATGTCAAAATCATCGAAGAAGCGCCCTAATGTAAAGGTTTACTATTATATAATATCATTGTACTCAAGAACTAAATCGAAAACTTTATACACGTTTTTCTCGAAATCTAATTTTTGCAATTTCGTTTAATTTTGTGTACATGATTGAAAAAAAAGTATTTATCTGATCGAGTTATTTTAGAGTTTGTTAAGGTAATAGTCAATGATCTTGATGGACTTAAAAAATTAAATAAAAAAATTAAATAAAAGTCAATATTAACAATTTTTTTTGTATAAACAAACGATTGCCATCTAATGAAAATTGTAACTTTTTTCAAAGTCGCACAAAATTTTAATTTATATAATATTTTTTAATGTTTTGAGGTTCATTTAGGATGATATTCTATAAAAATTAAAAATATTTTTTGATTTTTTGTTTCCGGCAAGAATTACAGCCGCTAGAATGTACACAAAATCGTAACATCGTGGTGAAGTGCCAAACTAAATATTTATATTTTTATTATAATAATTATAATAATTATAATAATTATAATAATTTTATTTATAATACTTTTTTTTTACCTAAGAATTTGTACGTACTCTACAATAGTTATATTAAAACATGTAAAAAGTTTGAAATTGACAAATATTAGTCTTCCTTTTGAAAAAAAAAAAGAAAAAAACGAATCACCTTGTTTTCGGTCTTTCAATGCAGAACTGAAGGATAGAGAACAGGAGACATTGAACTTATATGAACGAGGCCGTCAAAAAGCATGGTCAAAAGTGATTATCTGCATTAATTCGATCTAGATGTCGCTTCCATTCCATGACATCGTTCTCGCAGTTTGCATAGGTTGTATCAGTTTTACATGAAGAATGCTTTATTCTTCATGCAGTTTTAATGACAATTTACATCTTCCTGTCACTATCAAAGTAGGATGTTAAAGAATATCTATTCTTTGATTGTGTATGATCGTATATATGAAAGGAGTTTTATCATTCGAACACCATCTACCGAACATAATACCAATACCATAATACCAATCAATACCAATTCAGAAATCTGATTTTGACCACACTTTTCAAAATCTAGTTCGGTCTCCTATTCTCTATCCTCCATGTATAAGACTTAGAGGATAGAACTCTATCCTCCATATAAAGACTCGCTTAATGAATGAAATGTGGTATCCCTAATATATAGCGAACCTTGCTTCAGTGTATAAGTGTAGCGCATTCAACATATATCAAGCATATCCATGTGTCTTGTTGACGTATAGGACCACCGATGGCAATGATGAGGGTAGAAAGATGATTAGAGTGAGAGATTGATTGTTATGTACTGCTGGATCAACAGCAATCAAGCAGACTTTAATAAACAGAGAAAGAACGTTCATCCATCTGTTATCTGCTTCTCACTCTACTCGTTTTTCTACCTTCACTATTGGCATCGGTAATCTATTCTGTATGTCGATGGGCCTGTCAGATAATGGTTTCGCGAGCCAGCCAGCTGCACCGCTGAGTACTTCTCCTTCCAATTCAATCCGCTGATTTCAGGAACGATTGTCAGCCGTCGCGATATAAGCCCTACTCTCCAAACTGTTGGAAACTTCAAGTTTTTCTTCTTTGCTACGACGTAATGTAGCAAAAAAAAATCGATGTTTTCAATAGTTTATTATGGAGAGTAGAGCCTACATCGCCCAACTGACAGCTCTTGAAATCAGCCGGCGGATTGAGTTGGAGGAGAAAGCGTTTGACGCGGCCATAGTATAAATACATATGGACATTGAACTTTTTATGTGGTCTCCAATTTTTAGTACGTTTTATGTGTACTAAAAATTGGAACCCACATAAGTGAAAATCGACGATTTTCAACAGGAATATGGCTGTCTTCAGTAAATTGAAATTGCAGATTAGGTTAGATTAGTTGGATCTCCTTCTCATAAAATATAATTAACTCTTTCGTCAATATCATATGAGATTCATAGTAAGGAAATCGAGCCAAACATGAGTATCACGGATGTAAACCGTGGTACGTTGTTCGTACAAAGCTTAATTTTGTTTTAATTTGTAAGAAAAAAGTTTAATTTGTAAGAAAAAAGGGTAAAGGGTTAATAAAGTTAAGTTTTATTAAAAGATTAAATCAAATTTTTTCGGAGACGCTATATTGTGTAGACTGTTATATTTGTTTAGGATAAAGTATTTTCGTAATAAAGTATTTGTGTACGTATATTATTAAATTATAACTTCACATTTAATTATTAGGTGAACAACTTTGCTTCCGCCGTTTTCCTAGATAGCTTTAGCGGTAAGTGGTGGTCGAAATAAATAGATCATAGACGTCATACAATAAACTTGGACATCTGTCAACATAACCCCATAGAAACATTAGTCGATTTGTGTCTGCATTATAAAGTTATTCTCGATTGAAAATGTCAGTTTACGAGCCAAATTCTCGTCATTTGCGGGAGGTTTTAATTTTT
>Ga0157363_1001307_pt1 | contig 20640 bp, 24 predicted proteins | sample AttsexASBM1_FD_111477 | JGI IMG/M metagenome (GOLD analysis project Ga0157363, IMG submission 111477) | Fungus gardens microbial communities from leaf cutter ant in Ribeirão Preto, State of São Paulo, Brazil - Atta sexdens ASBM1 | ecosystem: Host-associated > Fungi > Mycelium > Unclassified ... | reverse complement strand
TGATGAACATCTACATCTCTACAATTGTATGTTACACTCCATCGTGATGCGTGTTTTATTATGATCAGGGCTACAGGTCAGTCTTCCCACAGATCGACCATTTCTGCTTCGTGCGTCATCACAGCAGCATCTCTCCGGAAAGGATACAATTGAGGATAAACAAACTTGGGATGATCTGTCAACTCAACTCTTCAACTATCTGCAGATAACGACATACCCCCTGGTTATATTCATTCATGACTTCAGCAGCGACGAGCTCCTTGTCCTTGAGCAAAACGTTATAAGAATGTACGAGGATGTTCAACTACTCATATGTCAGTTTGGGTGAGGATAGAGTGTTCGAAGGAATCCAATACCTGCACACCCGTCAGGCCCATAATGAACAACATGATAATCCAATTCGAGGACGAAGTTGCTAACCACAATAAAGCATGAATTGGCGAATACAGACTGAAAAGCTCCAGTTCTAGCATGCCAGGTGACCAGGTAGATAATTCTTGTATTTGAGCAGATCGAGATGGAAGAGATTTGTTCATGGTAGGAGGCATCATTCCGAGAAGCCAACGCCATGAATACGAGAACGCATACCATGCTCCGGAACGAAGCTGTGCTCCTAATGAGGGTGGTTTAAGTGGTTCAAAGTCAAGTTCCGCAGCAACGGTTTTAGCATTGGGTGAGGAAAGTGGGTCTCTTCTGTGGTGGAAGCGGTAAATTTTCGTACGAGAGAAGAGATATGCTGTGTTGAAGACGGAAGCAAGGATGAGAATGAAAATGGTGGGTACAGTCTGTATGAGAGGACATTAACGAAAGAGTTTTCAGCGAATGACGTAGATGTACCCAGTCGAACCATGAGTTCCCTTCACCTTCATGATACATATCTTCCCACCCGATGTCAGAAGCGGGTACTTTGCGGACCTGGCTTATACGCGCGCAGAGATGTAGGAGGTGCATTATTCCCCCAAGGAGCCTGGCCAAGCTTTTGGGCGTCGGGAGTGGGAGGTTGTTGGGGAAGAGTGCAATCTCAAATGCGATGGCCGAGGGTATAGACTTTATCCTAAATAGAAAAGTCGTACAAATGTGAATCCTGAGTCAGGGAAGGGACTCACCTTTCAAGCAAAGACTTTTTGCGAATGATTGCTTTGCGTGCAGGCGTCCCGCTGCCACTCAAAAAATCAGCTGCCTTGCGAGCTCTATTTTGTGGAGTTCCATAAGTAGGTGCACGCCGTCCACGTACCAGCTCTCGGCTGGCTGAGGATGTTGAAGCGGTCGGTGAATGGTAAACGCCAATGGACGATCTGTTCCGAGGTGTGGTTGGTGTGTTGACAAGAGGAGATTTGGGAGTTTGTGAATTTAACTGACAGGCAGTTCCAGTGAATCCTGCGCTGTTTTCTTGGGCAAAACGGCGTAGAGACATCGTCGCGAACACACACAGTCTTGTTTGTTTGCACACTCCCAAATACTCGGTCACGTGCTTCAACACGTGTTGGTTGAACAATAGGTTTTTTTCTTTCTTCTGCACTGTCCTCCTCAAAACAAAATCCCTGCGCTACCTCCTCCGTTTGTCGGCCAAACTTTTCACCACGTCTTCAATTTTTGTTCGTCCTCTTACGACCTCAACATCCTCTGGTGAGACGCCTGAAACCATGTCCTCGTTTGTAACCTCAACTATGGGCCATAAAGATAGGATGGCCGGTGACCCCTCCTCTTCCCATCGTGGTGAACCTCGCGACAGGGACCATCGTCATAGATCCTCATCCTCATCTCATCGCCACCACAGGACCATCTCGTCCACGACCTTGCTTCTCGTCCTTTCCCTAGTTCTCGCAGTTCTCGCAGTCATGCTTTCTCTTCCCTCTAATACCGCTTCGGCTAGCGGAGGCAGCCCCTCGGAAGGTGGCAACAGCGTTCTAAACTACCTGACTCCCAAGCGTACTCAAGCCCTCATCGCTCGTGAGAGTGCTGTCGCTGTCCGTGAAGCCGAAGTCGCCCGACGTGAGGCCGAACTCCTAGTTGGTGCTCCTGGTGGTGTTGTCCCCTCACCCGCCGCATGCCCTGTCTGTAGCCCTCCCATGACCGCCACTATTGTTGAAACTGTCACCGCCCCAGCTGCTACTATCATTAAGGAAATTGTGAAGGAAGATTCTCTTACGCCCCCCGGCTGGACTGGGCCTCGTACTGAAGAACTTCTTGAGCGCGAGCTCAAGATTGCTGAACGTGAGCGAGATATCAGCAAACGTGAAGAAAACGTTAACCGCCGCGAGCATGATGCCGCACGTCGCGAGTCTTGGATTATGGAGCAATTGATGCATGTGTTCCTTGGCTCAATCATGAATGCACTGCTGACATGTCAATAGTACTCTGGGAAATGACAATCCTCAAACGGTGGAAGAAGAATATGCTTATGAGCCCTCTGTTCACAAGCGAAAATCCCCTAAGGTACCTCCTACTCGTCGATCCGATCTCTAGAGTGACGGGGGAGCAAGACGAAGATCTCTCTGTACAGTCCGTAGGAATCCGCCCCTACCTTTCTTCATCCATAGTGGGCTAGGGGGACTACGGTATTTTTTCCTTGTCCCCCTGTCCTTGTAGACTGTTGATCATGAATGCGGGGTATATATATATATCCGATCATGTATCTACCTCTTTCGGATGATCGATCGACCATTGAATTATCCTCGGTCACAGTCTACAATCTCCCTCTTGTTTCAATTTTTCCAATGCCAGTACTGATTCCGTTTGTTAGCAACCCTACCTGCAACCTCCTGTTGAGACTATCCACGAGACAATAATCGGGACACAAACTACCGTTGTTCCTCCTCCTGCAAGTACTCGCCATGCTCCCAAACCTTCTCCTGTTTCCTCAAGCCAATCAAAGACCGAATCCAGTCCCCGTACCACAGAAGTCGAAATCGTTTCTGAGTACGAGGAGCCTCCTGCTCAAACAGTTCCGTGGTCTCGTGCTACGAGAGCCCCTGCTCGTTGGTTCGGCTGAGGGTTGCAAGCCTCTGGTGTTGTGCTTTTTTATTTCTCTTGCTTCTTGTATTTCCGATATCCCACCTTCTCTGTGCCCTGGACAATTTCATTCGTCTCGATAGCCTTTTGACATGTTGTTTTCTAACTTCCTTTTTCTTTTTGCTGCCACGTTTCCTCATGCGTTCATGATTTATGTCGGAAGACTTGCCCTCTTGATGGATTAGAATGATGGTCTCGCCCTAACGATAGTCGTAGATAGTGTAGTCTAGTGGTACCGTCAAGAATACATATACTTCACCCAGTGCATACCCAGTGCATGTAGGAGGCGGCCAAGAAATTGGAAGACAAGTTTTAGTTTCATGTCAAAGCTTCCTAGTCCGTCATTCGTGCCCCGAAAATAATGACAAACTGAGCAAAATTCGATGGTCAACATGCCCCCCAGATTGATGATTCGGCATTGTATCCAATGTTACCAGAAGTTCGCCTGGCGTAGGGCATTATCCTCCACGTCCTCTCCTTCCTCATCCCCACTCTCTAAAACACTTGAAATCTTAGGCCAAGGTTACCCTACGGACAACAAAACCAATATATCCGCTAGTATTATTGCAAAGATACCTCTTCGGATACACACTCGACAAAACCATCCTTTAAGCACTCTCCGTGGACTTATAGAATCTGCTTATCCGGACTTTGCTCACCTCTCTTCTCTATCGCCGCTCGTCACTCCCTTTCAAAACTTCGATGAACTTTCCTTCCCAACTGATCATCCTGGACGTTCTGTCACAGATAGCTATTATATTAATAGAGATTTGATGTTGCGCACGCATACTTCAGCACATGAAGTCGAGACTTTTAGAAATGGAGAGACAAAGTGGTTGCTTACGGCCGATGTGTACAGACGCGATGAGATTGATGGTTCTCATTATCCTGTTTTCCACCAAGTTGAAGGAGCAAAAATTGTTGATGCGAATGCGGATGGGTTGAAGGAGGTGGAAGAGGATAACCGGCAACGGGAAAACTTGCTAGCGAAAGAGAGTATTGCTATAGAAGACATACCCAATATCACCAAGACCAACCCTGTACAAGAAGACCATGATCCCATTTTTGTCGAAGCTTTGACAAAGAATCTGAAGCTTTCACTGAATGCTCTAATTCTGCAGGTCTTCGGTCTGGCGACAAGAGGGTTGGTTGAAGATGGGGCAAGAAAGAGAGAACCATTAAGGATTAGGTGGATTGAATCATATTTTCCATTTACTAGCCCAAGTTTTGAAGTAGAAGTTTTCTACCAGGGCAAGTGGCTGGAGATTCTAGGATGTGGCGTTATTAAGCAGGCGACGCTAGATACTGCAGGTATGCTCTACTTTGAAAGACTGAGGAATTGAATTTTAATGCTCCCCATGCCAGGAGTTCAGAATAAAATTGGTTGGGCTTTCGGACTAGGTTTGGAGCGGATAGCAATGGTGTTATTCTCAATACCTGACATTCGGCTGTTCTGGTCGTCTGACGAACGTTTCATATCGCAATTTGAACAAGGAAAAATTACAAGCTTCAAACCGTATTCGAAATATCCATCCTGCTTCAAGGACGTGAGCTTCTGGTTGCCCAAAAATGCGTCGTTGCATGATAACGACTTTTGTGATGTTGTTCGTGACGTTGCTGGTGATCTAGTAGAGGACGTCAAGAAGGTGATCATTGGTCTAGCTGGACTTTCAAAATGCTCAAACCTGTTTGTAGATCGACCATTTTGTGCATCCTAAAACAAACAAGGAGAGCAACTGCTTCAGGATCAATTACAGATCCATGGACAGGTATGTTCAACGCTTTCCTACACACTTCAGATTGCCAACTCTGGCCTTGCAGGTCACTCTCGAATGAAGAAGTCAACGAGACACAGATTCAAGTCGTGTCAAGGCTAAAACAACAATTCGCAATTGAGGTACGGTGATGCAGTAGCGATGGAAATACAGGGAGTGAGGATATCAAGAGTCTAGAATAGTGTTCAGTTGAGAGTCGTAGATTAATCGTTAGCTATATAATTTTGGTAGTGAATGAATCATGATGATGCCACGCCAACCCGTGCCGCCCGTAGGACCCGGTCTTTAATGGTATATCCATCCTTCTGGCAATCTACGACCGTACCAGGCTCCTTGTCAGGCATAGGAGCCTGGTAGATTGCTTCATGGAAATTGGGGTCGAACTTGCCACCCGTAGGATCGAAAGGTTTTACATGGTATTTGAAAAGGGTTTGGAGAAGCAGTCGATGAGTCATCTCGACGCCCTGGTGAAGATCCTGAAGGTACTCTGCATGGGTTTTTGAAAGTGGTTCTGATGAATCTTTCGAAAGGGCAGTTGAAGGCGTGGCTTTGAGGGCGATGGCGAGGACATCTACAGTTTCAAGGAGGTCACCTGCAAACTTTGTAATAGCAAAATCGCGGGTTTGTTCCTTCTCGCGTGCAGAGTTCCGCTGGAGATTAAGAAAGTCTGCCTGCAGGTAGCGAAGTCGTCCCTGGTCGAAATTGTAAGGATAAAGTAGGACGGCGAATAAAGGATGAAGCAACTTACAGTGAGGTCGATAACCTCGGCCTCCTTGGCCTTGAGTTTCTCAGCTATATCGGTAGACTTGTCATCAAGTTTTTCATCCTCTTTCTTCTCCTCGCTCTCCTGCTCCGGGGTGCTGTTTGCTGAGTAGCGGCGTCTCGAGAAAGGAGAAAAGGCAGGGATTGAGCGGGCGAGTGAGCGCGAGGAAAAGGCGGCGGTGGAGGCTTTGAAGAGAGCAGAGGACATTTTGTTGAGATTTTGTTGAGGTGAGTATTCGCTAAGCTTAGCTCTAAATTTGACCGGAGGGTGCGTGGGAACGTGGCGGGTCTGGCGCCGGCGACGTGCAAACACAAAAAAACTGGAAAAAAAGGGAGGCCTGACGAAAAAAGGAAGCCGTGTTTGGTCGGGTCTTATTAGAAATTGACATTGGCTGACTCGGCCTTCCGCTGTCTTAATTTCCGGATAATCATGCGCGCTGCTTTCAGTCGCCTCTTATCTTTCCATCACCTTCATACCATGGCTGCTGGAACTGCAAAAATTATAGATGGCACCGGCCTTGCAAAGTACGCTCCCATGTTTTTTTTAAATTACGAATCAGTGTTCACGACGCTCGACAGATCAATTCGACAGGGTGTCGCCGACAGAATCAAGTCTCTGCAGGCCAATCACCCGTGCTTTCAGCCCCAGCTCGCAGTTGTACAAGTGGGCAATCGTCAGGACTCATCAACCTACATTCGTATGAAATCTAAGGCTGCCAATGAAGTCGGGATCAAGTTCCAACATGTCAAAATCCCGACTGACACGAAAGTGGATGACATTATTCACATAGTCGAGCGCTTGAACAGCGACGATAAAGTCAGTGGTATCCTTGTACAACTACCTCTCGGTCACGACATCACGTCTGATGGTGAACGTCGTGTAACCGAGGCTATAAGTCCCAATAAAGATGTTGATGGGTAAGTAGTCGCTTGGGCACGCGATCAACTTTCCGATAAATCAACACTCTCACCAGTTTCCACGCCTACAACATAGGTCACTTATCTTCCCGCGCGAGTGAACCTCTTTTTGAGCCATGTACGCCGGCGGGTGTGATACGACTTTTGGAATCTACCGGTGTGCCGCTCACTGGTGCTCATGCTGTAATCCTGGGTCGCAGCGATATCGTCGGTAGCCCTGTCGCGTCAATGCTTAGGAATCGAGATGCCACTATTACACAATGCCACAGCAAAACTAGGAACGTTCAAGACATTGTATGATCCGTCTTTGCTCTCTGATTCTCTCGTTTACTGTGACTTCGCCAGCTCAAAACTGCTGATATCGTCGTGGCTGCTATCGGCCAACCAGAATTCATTAAGGGATCTTGGCTTAAACCAGGTGTGATCGTAATAGACGTCGGTATAAATTATGTTTCTGGTAATCTTTCTCATTCTATCAACTTGGCCCTGCTCACTGGCTCTCTCTTCAGACGACACGAAGAAAAGTGGTCAAAGACTGGTTGGGGATGTCGAGTTTTCCTCTGCTTCTCAGGTTGCTTCACACATCACACCCGTACCTGGAGGTGTTGGCCCCATGACTGTCGCCCTTCTCATGGAGAATACACTCAAGTCTGGTGAGCGCATTTGGGAAGAAGCTCGATCCAGACAAATCAAACCCCTGAGACTCAATGTGCGGGACGATGTCCCGTCAGATATTGAAATCTCCATGGCGCAAACCCCCAAACCAATTAAACAGTTGGCTAACGAGATAGGGTTACTTCCAGACGAACTTGAGAGCTATGGAAAGTTCAAGGCCAAGGTCGATCTAAGTGTACTCGAGCGTCTTGCTCATCGCAAGGATGGCAAGTATATTGCTGTCTCGGGGTAAGTAATGCTAGTGGTTTCATATTTCCGCTGCTCAGAAACCCCTAGAATCACTCCTACTCCTCTGGGTGAGGGCAAATCAACGACAACTATCGGTCTCGCCCAGGCTCTTGGTGCGGAACTTGGCCGTCCCGCCTTTGCATGCATTCGACAACCCAGTCAAGGACCGACTTTTGGCATCAAAGGTGGGGCCGCAGGTGGCGGTTACAGTCAGGTCATCCCTATGGATGAGGTTAATCTCTTTGCGATTCCCTATATCTATTCTCAATAACTTCTAGTTCAACCTCCATCTTACTGGCGATATTCATGCCGTTACAGCGGCGAACAATCTTCTCGGTTCGTCGAATCAAGCTATCTATGATGCTCTGATCCCCATTATCTTTAGCTGCTGCATTGGATGCGCGAATCTTCCACGAGGCCACTCAGAGTGATAAGGTGTGTAACTCATCTCTCATGTCCACTGGGCTTCTTCTGAACACCATAACAAGGCATTGTACAACCGGTTGGTCCCAACTAAAAAGAATAAACGTGAATTCGCACCTCTCATGCTCAAGCGCCTGAAGAAGCTTGGCATCGACAAGACCAGCCCAGATGACCTGTCACCTGAAGAAATTAATCGCTTTGCTCGCCTTGATGTCGATCTAAGCACCATCACTTGGAATCGTGTGCTCGATACTAATGACCGATTTTTGCGAAAGATCACTATTGGTCAGAATCCCACCGAACAAGGGCATGTTCGCGAGACTGGTTTCGATATCGCCGTCGCCAGTGAGGTCATGGCTATACTTGCCTTGACCACGTCCCTCGAGGACATGAAAGAGCGTTTAGGCGCTATGGTCGTTGCTACGAGTAAACACGGTGACGCTATTACTGCCGACGACATTGGGGTCACTGGTGCTCTGGCTGTTTTGATGAAAGATGCCATCAAACCCAATCTCATGCAGACCCTCCAAGTGAATTTTTGACTTTTCCCCGATTCCGTGAGCTTGGATTGACCCATTTCCAGGGCACCCCCGTCTTTGTTCACGCTGGACCTTTTGCCAATATTGCTCACGGCAACTCATCTATCCTTGCTGACCGTGTTGCATTGAAACTTGCCGGTGCTGAAGAGGGTGATTCTGCGGAGCGCATTGGCTATGTACTTACGGAATGTGGTTTTGGTGCTGACATGGGTATGGAGAAATTCTGTAACATCAAGTGCCGTACGAGCGGACTCAAACCTGATGCCACTGTCATTGTTGCCACCACTCGTGCCCTCAAGATGCACGGTGGTGGGCCTGAGGTCACCCCTGGAAAGCCTCTCGCAGATACCTATACCAAGGAGGATCTGCCCACTCTCAAGGAAGGGTGCAAGAACTTGCTCAAGCATATCCAAAATTGCAAGAAGTTCGGTGTGAAAGTCATTGTGGCTATAAATCAATTCGCGTAAGTCCTAACCCTGCGAAGATGTTTTTATTTTCATGCCGTAAATCTAGGACTGATACTGACGTTGAATTATCACTCATCCGTGATGAGTGCCTTGCTGGAGGTGCAGATGGCGCGGTCGTTACCAATCATTGGGCTCAAGGTGGTGCTGGAGCCCGTGCACTTGCTGAAGCAGTCGTTGCGATCTGTGAAGGCGAATCTGAGTTCAAGTTCCTTTATAACCTTGATCTTCCTATCGAAGAAAAGATCGGCATCATTGCGAAAGAGATCTATGGAGCCAGTGGCATTCAATTATCCGAATTGGCTCAGTCTCAGATTGATACGTATACGAGGCAAGGATTCAGGAATCTTCCCAGTGGGTGGCCCACGAGCATCTGTTTTTAAATTTGGCCGAAGTCTGATAGTTGTCTTAGTTTGTATGGCCAAAACTCAGTATTCGTTCTCTCATGATCCCAAGCTCAAGAACGTTCCTTCAGGTAAGATAACCCCTTCTTCAAGATGTCTATCAGTGACTGACAACTTGTTTCACATCAGGATTCACTCTTCCGATCCGCTCGATTCGTTTATCGGCAGGTGCTGGATTCCTCTATCCAATTCTGGGCGAGATGCAAACCATGCCAGGATTAGGGACACGCCCTGGATTCTGGGAAGTCGGATTAGATTCTGAGACCGGCCATGTTGTTGGCCTTTTCTGATCTTATCCTGCAACCTGGTTCATATGTATCATTTATCTGATTTTATTCTTGGCATCTCAGCATACAGGTTCGACAATGTATTAGAATACGCTGGATAGTACTCGAGTTCAAGGGTAGAGATTAAGAAGTATGTATGCCCTATCACAAAATAAACTAGACTATATACTACGAGGCGAGGTGGTTGACAAGTCTTAGTCCATATTCATTTCTAAGTCTAGGGGTTATTTCCACGACTTACACCTTCACGTGTACAACCATACAATACAAGTGTATTCATTATGGTTTCACCAATATACAGGTGACCGATTGAGAACCGAGTTCCGCTAAAAATACTACGGCTTAGGCACCTTCTGGCCTACTGCGAGGAAGTCTGGGTATACTGTAGCCTGTGAAGGATGCATCTTGTACCAAGAGAGGTGATGGTTCAGGAGCTGGAGCAAGATTGCCAGACTGTTCATCGAGCGTAATAACGTTGAATTCAGCATTGACTTGTCGACCGTATGTGTTCCCAGCATCATCCTTGTAGCTAAAGACATTACTATTTGTTCCGTTGCCCGTGTTTCCACCCTGTTGAAGGTGGAAAAATCCGTCTATGAAATACGTTAAAGGTGAAACATATTGGTAGAAGGGTCCTACAAACCTGCCAGTTGGCGGTTATTGATGGTACTTCGAACGATTATAGGCATGGCCAAAAGGTCACGATTGTACGAATGGTCGAAACTGGTAAACCCTACAAGATGTAAGATCAGAAACAAGGCCTCTCAAATAGGAATCTTCTCAAAACTATTTACAGTCTGTGAAGTTGTCGTTGAGGTTTGTAAAGTTGATGTTTAATGGGTATGAGAAGCGATCCTCTAGGGCCACTTGTCCGTCATGAGTGGAGTTGAAGAGGCCAGAAATAGTTTGCTGCATGTTCTGCCCACGCCTTTAAGACTCACAACACCTTAGTAGGGGGGATAGGATACAAATTTACCTGAATCAATGAATTATTCAGCCACTGTTGAGAGGATGAATAATCATAGGCCTGTGTCCAGGTAACGTGCGATTCCTTGCCACTTCCACTAACAATCTCGGACTCAATATGAATACTCCTACTCGCGGTAATAGTGAACCTCAGGCTCCCATCTCTATCCACATTACCAACTGCCCTCGTCGCTGCGAAGGGTTGATTATCAGCTCGCAGTATTCTACCTGTTGTCGGGCGACGAGAAGGATCGGTGAAGACCTGGAGGTTCCCTGAAACGAACCAATTTTGGAGAGTCGTGTGGTCCGACTCGGCTGAGAGGACATCAATGGTGAAGTTGTGCGCTTGGCCATCTGCTAGGATGGGAACAAAAGGTGTGACGTCGAGGAAGTACGTTGGTAGATCGAGAGCTCCATATGAGGTGATTGGTCTTAAAATCAACCAAAGTCAGCGCGTCACAGTCACTCTCTTGTGGTCTAAAAAGTCGACCATTCAAAGTGAAAGCAAATACTAACCTCCAGCATGGTGGTGTGAAACCACCCGTGAATATAGTTGCATAGGGGAAGACTACACCTGCCACTTGGCCATCTATTAATAGACGAACCTCGCGAAAGGGTCCTTGGCCAAGAGCCAAGCCTTGTGGAATATCTGCGAGGAATTGATCAGGAACACTGAAGTACTAGTGTCCATATCAGAATCGACATCAGTTTCTGAAATATGTATCCTCTCAGCCTACCCAGAACTCTTCGTTTCCATTTCCGGACGCATACAGTTCTGCATATACCTCGACCGTATTTTGGGGGAGGGTCACGTCAATCTCGAGTAAACTCAGCACACAGATAGGTATTCAAGTTCTCTGGAGGTACTTACCGAAAATCCAGGGGGTACTGAAGCATCATTTCCGGTATTGTTTAAGAGAGTTGATAACGGCACAATGAGATCAGATGTCTTGGCCGGTGGGTGTCTATTTGATGATGCATAATAGGTTGCAAAAAGAACGGCTGTCCTGAGTTGAGATGCATACCCTTGGGTTCAGATTGGTCACCCACTGGAGTACACCCCGTCTAGGCCTTGCTGGACTAAATTGTCGAGTTGCAGAATGAAGGTACCAGGTTTTGCAAATAAGGGGGTGTATCTAGTCACGTCCTTGACGTATTCCCACACAATCCCGTCACCACGAGTAGGCTCTGGAGTAGAGGTTCGCCAGACTATAAGTCAAATCAAAATGAGTTTTTGAGAGAGGAAAGCCAAGTTTACTTTCTACATTCTGGAAAGTAAAAACCCCAAGTCTATCAAATTGTGTCCCGTTGGAGGTCACTGTAAAGTTAAGAGTTATGGCGGCCCATGATCCAGGAGGCCCACAATCTGTTGGAGGACTGTGTTTGGACGTTAATCACAAAGGTGGGAGTTCACGGACGAAATCAAACGCTCACTCAAGCTGGACAACCTCCGCCCTTGCAAGCGATTATGTCAACATCAGGTCAGTTAACTTGGAAAGCAATCCTTACAATCCAAATGAGAAAGCGAAATCCCTCCTACAAAGAAGAGAAAACCAATACCAATGAGCTGGAACAAATTACTATTGGTAAAAACCCACTGTAAAACTTGGATAGTGCATTGCTTGGCATCGTGCGGAACTGGAGGTGGCTGAGCGACTTGGAAATCCACCAGCCTCTGAGCAAAAGCACCCCTGCCGCTGAGGATACCAGCGAACAAAGCCACTTGAATCGTCAATATCAACCCGATAACATGTCGGGCGGAAAAATAGGCCGTCATTTTCGGTCTGAAGGCTATCACAGTCAGTTTATGTAGGTCCTGCGAGAATGGATAGATGGATGTGCGTACTAACGATTTCCACTGTCACGACCACTGTCTCTTGGGGATGGATGTGAGATTAATCACGAAAAAGAAGTGCATTGGTGAGAAACTTTGGGCTTTCTTTTACTCGGAGAAGCACCTTCTGTCGGCGCTTTGTAGATGACACCTGATTAAGACAAATGTTACACGCCCGCATCTCCAGTAATGATAGTCTATGTGAGGGTTTACGATGTTCACATCAGTATCCCTGCACATGTGTTATGTGTCATTCTCTGCGCAGCATTCAGCGGACCTATAGGCAGACTGATACATCGCACTCAATGTGCATGATCTCCACCCGCTCATAGTCACTGGTCCACGCTGGGTGTTAGAAAACAATGCTCAAATCTCAAACCTGTCAGAGGGTACTGTCTTTGGATGTCACAATGATACATTTCACAAGTTTATAACAATATTGACGATTTATCCTTATCTTACTACAATACGAGCTGGTATGCATGAGAAAGAGAAAGGTGTAGCACATCATGAGAACCATGGCGCGCTTATAACAGTAAACTAAAATTGATGATCAAAGATATCACCTGGGGTTGCAGTGAGCTGCTTCCTATTTGTGCCGTCAAGCGACGTGAGATCTTCGTCGTTGACCACTCGCGAACTATTTCCATATAATCCACCCTCCGCATCCTCTGGAAACTCTGCATCACTGAGGTCTCGAGAGATAACGCTGTCCTGCAGCGAAGATTTGCTCTTTTTCCGTTTGGATGACTTTCTCTTCTTCTTCGATTGTTCCTCCGAGAGGGTATAAGCCTCCTGTGTCCTCGCCCATCTATCCTTTTTGTCCTTCTTCTTGCTCTTTCTTGGTATTGCAGTGAGTTCGGTGTCATCGAAATTAGCAGGGTATTTCCACCGTCCTCCTGATTCTGGCTGGGTCGAGTCACGTTGGTTATAATAGGTTTCATCCTCAGATTTCCAAAGTTCACTAGTTCCATTGGAACTTTGCCTGAAGCCTCGATTTCCCTCGGCAGAGAGGTCAACACTGGAAGAACCTGCTTCCTGACCTTCTTCGAGAGGCTGGCCCTCAAGCGTTGAATGGGGGAGACGATCGTTATAACGGCTAGCCCATTGAGACTTGCGCTCTTTGCGCTTAATGTCAGAGGTATCAACTAGTCCCCACTTCTGTGCCCACTTAGGGGTTCTGGCATGCGTTTTGTTGTTTCTGATGTTCTGTAGGGTAGATGTGAGAATTGTCTGTCGGGGCTGCGAATGAGATCAGAAACGGACCTGGATGTAGAAGTTGTGGCCATGGCCTCGGGTGTGTCAATGACTTATAGACAAGCGTAAGCGAGGGTCAGCACACCTGGGATGTAACCACATATCGTAAGCAGAATGTTGAGCCAAAAGTCTTTTCCTATCCCGAATCTTGCTGCGACGGCTGGTCTGGTCAGTCATGCCGGGCAGATCGAGCGAAAATCCTTACCAAGGGGTGGAAAGAGAGTGCCCATGATGAAGAGGAGAACAGCATATCCATGGTGCTTCCTCGGGGTCAAGTCCACCTTGCCGGGAGCATAGTAGGAAGACATGGTGCTGGGCGGAGGAGAAGAGGCGTCCGGAGAATGCCAGATTTGGATTTCTCAATTAGGAAGCCTGCTAACTTGGTTCTCTCCTCCACATGGATAGCGAGGAGCATCTTCTCAACCTTTCAGATGTCGTTCATGATGAGCCTATCGACGACGACGACGAGACACATCACCTCCACAACCACGATGGCGGCGGCGATCCTGAGCACTGTCCACGAACCCGCTCTCCGTCCTACGGCCAAGGTCCTATCCTTTCGCCTCTCCACGATGGTTTCTCTGAGCACCAACCTCACCATCTGCCTGTTCAAGAATCCTTCTCTGTCTTGCTAGAGCGTGAGATAGCCACGCTTCTCAGCCAGAATGCCACGGCGGCTTCAGCGGCTTTACTCAGCGCGGCAGCGCAACAGAGACAAGGTGACCTTGAGCTTACCGACCCGCAGACGCCGGAATCTGCAGAGACTCAACACGCAGCAGACAGCATCTCGAGTTTGGGTCTTAATTTGAGTGGTCTCGCTGCTGTCCTTCAAGCGGCCCAGGCGCAGGCTGAGAACGAAGAGGTAGTAGTGGAGTTGGCAGTTAAAGAGCCAGATTTCACACGTCAACGAGACGATGAATTGGCACAAAACCGGCAAAAGAATACGCGGACAGCACCCGCGTTCCACTCGCTAACTCAAGCAGATGCTTCTGAAGAGACGAGACAAAAAGAACAGTCTGGAGGGTTAGGCTCGGATGGTTCGGATTATCTGCTCTCTGATGATGACAATGCTGTTGCAAGGAAAGATCGCCGGAGCAATAGCACTCCTTTGCCATGCTCTCCAACACACAATGATATGGAACCTCCTGCCAGTGGTCTTCCACCTGTTCCACGCGAGTTTTCTGACATCAGCGATATTTTGACCCACCTTTCAGCCCAATTCGAATCTGAAGCTGACCATGCCACCCATACTGCAGGACTCTCCCCATCCGACTCATCACCTGTTATCTCGCATTCAAGACCACCACCTGTTGCTGAAACGCCTCCACCAGTCATCACTACTCCGCTCCCTTACTCCAGTGCACCAGTAGCCACAATTACCGAGTCATCGACCTCTTCGCCGACCGTGATCGCATCTGCTGAGTCCACGCCATTCCAGACCAACCCCGCTGAAAAGATTCCTGCCCCACCCATCATGCCCATAGCTCCAACTGTGCAGCCGCAGCTACAGCCAATTGCCTCAACATCGAGTGAACCTTTCCTCCTCACTGAGCCATTTCCTTCTCCCAGAAAGGCAAAGAAGGTAAAAGAGAAGGAACGTGTTCCTGTTCTGCACACCTGCGACCGAGAGGGCTGTCGTAAAACATTCACGCGCCGGAGCGATCTCGCACGACATATGCGGATACATACAGGCGAACGGCCTTTTATCTGTGAGCATGCAGGATGTGGTAAAACGTTTATTCAGGTGAGTGTACGGTGCGAGCAGGAGGTATGTATGTTTATAAATAACAGCGGTCAGCACTTCACGTCCACTCGCGTGTGCACACAGGCGAGAAGCCCCATTGTTGTGAATACCCTGGCTGTGGAAAAACATTTGGCGACTCAAGTAGCCTTGCACGGCATCGACGGACACACACAGGCAAACGGCCGTACAAATGTGAAGATCCTACCTGCGAGAAGACGTTTACTCGTCGTACGACCCTGACCTCGCACATGCGAACACACGATCCGAGTTGGGAACCTAATCCAAATGTGTATGTGCTTCTATACCGGTGCTTTCGCGCCCCGCACTGACTCCGAGACAGTCGATACAACTTTAAGGGTAAGAAACGAAAAATAGAGGATGACGACGACCGGGAACTAGCCGAGTCTGTGCGGACGATATCTGCGCTGTTCCAGGGCGGAAATGGGACAGTACTGGGTGATGGACAGACGGGTGAATCGCTGGAAGTGCGTGTGGCGAGTATCAGTGCTGAAATTGCTGCGGCGATAGCACACGCTCAGTCGCGGGTGTACGAGGAAGAGGAGGAAGAGGAGGAGGAGGAGGAGGAGGAGATTGACGAACTGGAAGAAGACTCCGGAGCAGAGGCGGGGAAGCTCGGGCCGAACACGAGCGGGATCCGGGGCGGGAGCGGGCCGGGGAGCAGAGACAGGGACGACGACGACGACAGCGACACGTTCCCAATACCTCTGCGCGCCCGGAGCGTCAAAAGCCGGGACACGGTTGCCGTAGCGGGAGCCAAGCGCAAACGGTGATGTAATTGTATGAAAAAAAATAAATAAATAATCTAAGATCACGTGAATCACCCGACGCTGCCCTCTCTCCCCCTCTTCCAATGGCTACTGAAGATGTCCCAAGCACAAATATCGTCACTCTCACCTCGTAAGCCCCTGTTCGTCCGCCTTGGTTTTCCCCGACCTCATCGTCGTCGTCCCCAGGCATGTCCTCAGCGAGGGCCTGCGCCTGGGTCCTGCCGCGACCGGTGACCTCACCATGTTACTAACTGCCATCTCGTTTACTTCCAAGTTTATCGCTACCAATGTCCGAAAGGCCAGATTAATCAACCTGTGCGCGACGCTGTTTCCTTGCTCGACAGCCTCTGATGTATCTATATTTGCTCACTAGTGTTGGTCTTGCCGGCGAAACCAATGTTCAGGGCGAGGAACAGAAGAAACTAGATATATTGGCAAATGATATCATGGTCAATTCGCTCAGGGTCTCTGGAAAAACAGCTGTACTCGTATCAGAGGAACTTGAGGATGCCATCTTCATCGAGGATGAGTTCAAGGGTAAATACTGTGTCGTCTTTGACCCACTGGACGGTAGTAGCAACATCGATGCTGGTGTAAACATCGGTACAATATTTGGTGTGTACAAAGTGGTATGCTTGTGGCATCGATTCCTCTAGATATTTGTTGATGCCGTTTGCCAGAGGGATGGATCGTCTGGAACCGTTCAGGATGTCCTGCGACCTGGTCAAGAGATGGTAGCCGCTGGCTATATCATGTATGTCTGATTTACCTGCTCAGATACACGCACACCTGATGGTCAGCAGGTACGGATCATCGGCAAATTTGGTTCTGACTACAGGCCAAGGCGTGAATGGATATACCCTCGATGCTGCACTCGGTGAATATATCCTTACCCACCCCAATATTCAAATACCCCCACGCGGTAAGATCTACTCATTCAATGAAGGAAACTCTCTGTACTTCCATCCACCCGTCAATGCATACCTCAAATCAATAAAGTTCCCGAATCCTCCCAAGACTCCCTATAGTGCCCGATATATCGGATCTATGGTTGCTGATGTTCACCGAACTCTGTTATACGGCGGCATATTTGGTTACCCGAACGACAAAAAGAGTAAGAGCGGGAAACTAAGGCTGCTTTATGAGGCGTTCCCTATGGCATTCCTAACTGAACAGGTGTGTGGAAACAAATCACCCAAGCTGGCAGAGGCTGATTTTGTAAAATAATAGGCAGGTGGTATCGCAACGACTGGTACTGGGCGTATCCTTGATATTGTCCCTACGTCGATCCATCAGCGCTGCCCAGTTTTTCTCGGAAGTCGAGACGATGTTTCCGACTTGATGAAATTCTACAAGGAGATCCCTGATAGTTCTGCTTAGTAGGAGTTCATTGATATGCACACACACAAAGAGCCATGCAAGCTATTCAAGGGTATTTATGCTTCTCAAACACATTGTAGAATAAGGTACAAGAGACCGTATAGGTGCAATCAATCGTACGTAAGTGAAAGTATCAGTGGCTGTGTCGTATATTTGGGCTGCTTCGTTGCCCGAGAGACTGGTAGAACAACCTATCAAATGCCTCAACGTGGTAAGTCTTCCGTCAAAGCAGACTCATTGCGGGTAAGAATGCTCTTAAATTATGGACTTGGTCGTCTAGTTGATTGACGTGTGTTTATCTAGTCAGAAGTTGTTTCGCAGAAAAAAACAAAGAGACTTAGGATATACAGCGATGACGACGAAAATGAAGGTTATGACCCACACAAAAAACGACGGACTTCATTCAATGAATCTTATACTCGCGGAAAGGCCGGAGGGTCTAGTCCACCAACACAAAGTAAGCGACAGAAAGTTTCAGTTCAGAACTCAGATGACGGAGAGGAGAATGATTACAAAACCCGAATGTGGGATTATGATGGTCGGAAAGATCAAGGAGGAGGAGGAGAGGAGGAAATGTTGGCTCAAAATGATGCTAAAAGTACAAAACGAGGCAATACGAATGTTTACATGGAAGGTAACGATGATAACAACGGCGACGGTAATGGGCATGGAGGCGAGCGACTATCCAGAATACGGAAAACGTCTGATTCGTCATCGTTCACTTCTTCGTGGAGGAATGGTTCATCATCAGGTGTACCTCTGCCACCGCAAAATCCCGTGGCTACTTCATCAAGCAGTCATCATACGCAAAAGAATGTTAAACGCAAGCCGACTATCAGGGTGAGGCAAATGGCAGTGGCTACTGCTAATACTAAAAAGGTGATGGCGAAGGGAAAACAAAAAGTTCAGGGTTCGAATAAGCGGAAACGGAAACAGGGAGATGATAGTGGGGATCAAGAGTATAATGATGATTATGAGGTGGACGAGGTGAATGTGGATGAGACTGATGAAGAGGGTGAAGCTAGGTTTTCAAGTGATTACGAGGGATATCAGCAAGAGGAACAGCCCGTGAGAGGGAAACAGGGACGTGGAGGAGAAGGCGGTGATGGGAGTAAAACTCGAGACAAGGACAAGGACAATGACGTAGCCAAAAACGCTAAATTCGAGGGAATCTCATCTGTCTCAACAGCCGGTACTAGACGTTCGCGTACAAGAAAATCTCCTGGCGAAGATACAGTAGTTGATGTGGTGGACGAGACCGACATACTCGATCCGTTGAACACCGGCAGTCCCACAGCCGCAAATGAGGGCGGTAAAGACGATGCTCCACCAAGTTCAGCACTCCCAATGAAAAAACGCAAGTTACCAACGATTAAGAAACTTAAAAGTGCTGCTAGTTTGGGTGGTGCTGGGCCCAGTATGCCGAGCTCCATGACGGTGACGGGGAGTAAACTAGCTCCACCTCCACCTGGGTGTGCCACCGGAAATAAGCATACTGAGGTTAGTAAAGCCAGGCCCAAAGCGAATGCGACATCCGATTTGGACTTGTCGAATCCGTCTTTGTATGCCGAGCTTTTTAAAAATGTGAGTTTATTGGATCGGTTACTACTCAGCCTGAGAGGTACTCGTTTAGCCTGGTGGGAATGCCTCTCGGACGGGTTTGAACAGACGCGCTAAAGAAGAAGAAAGGAGGAAGGAGCTGGATAAAGTGAAAGAGGAATACAAGGCAAAATTTGCAGAGGAGTCGGTACGTTTTTCATCCTCTTATACTTTCAATTGATGACTGACACTGAGGTCAGAAAAAGACATTTGACTTGCAAGGCCAAGCTGAGAAGATGGCAAGATTTGAAGAAGTTCTTGTGCAACGACGCAGTTCTGCTCTCTATCCTAATTTTCTTGCAGCCAAGTGGAGAGAAGAGTGGGAGCGGGAGAAACGAAGAGTGCAGAGGCGAGAATACCAGCAGCAGGTGCAGTCAAATGATTGCGTGGATAATTTGAAGGAAGAAGGGGAGATGTGAGAGGGCTCCCAGCGATAGCTGTGTACCATTGAGTCCTCCCAGAATACATAGGTTGGATTAAACAACCGTGTTTCTTTTATCCCTTCGATTCTGGTGCTAGGTCAAGTGCGTTTTCGTCAATCTAGTTGATACACGCAGTACATCATCTCCGCAATCCAGTATTGTGATCAAAGAATTCTTGGACAGCCGGAAATCTGCAATTTTTCTTCAGTTGAACCCTCAGGTATGAACGGTTCGATCCAGGACTGGAGCACAAGGAGTCGACGCTGGAACTCTTGTAGTTCGTAGACTTGTTCTGAAACTTGCGGAGAGTATGTGGTGGATATGAGATCATCAGAGGAGGAGGGGAAGTTGGAGGCGTCGGCAAGATCGTCCAACATTCTGTTGGTCTCCCTGGAAGGAGGGAAGGTAGCGCCAACAAAATTTCTTCAGAATTCGCTGATGAAAAAAGGTAGACAGTTGGGCAATGGCACCATACCTCGAGCCGCAAATCCGTAACATTACTCCCCTTCTAAGGTCGCGACTTTGTGACTTCGCTGTATAATTTTCTGGGGATCTGAAGGGATTCTGGGTGTGCCGGGGTGATTGTTATGGAAGTCTTGACATAGTTGTGGTAATGATAATGACTTCACATTGGTCTTCCCATGTGGATTCTTCAAACAGTTGCTCCTGCCATTTGACAGGATACTGTAATCCATTCCCCTGTCTCCTGAAGTTCAGAATACTTTCAACCTCTTACATAGTGTTCTTCTGACTTGGTACAATGACTGTTAGTGAGGTTTCTTATTGTTGAGTAAAGGTTAGATGATGGTAGGGTTTCAACTTTAACTTGTTAATGACTGGGTGTAGGATTTTTGGAATTCTGAGTTCATATGTTAAAGATCCAACCCTTTTGACCACAGGAGATGGGCCTGCTCTCTTGAAGCTCTTGAAAGCCAGCTTCTTGGTTGGGTGATTGGTACTAATGTTCAAGCTATTTACCTACACCAGATCTCCTTTCTTGTACTCAATTGTTATGATTCAATGCTCAAAGGATTAAGCAGAGAACTAACTCTTGTATTGAGTGACACAAGAGAACTCAATAGAGTTCCTAATACAAAGTAGTCTACCTTATATACTATCCCTCATGGTCCGTGCTAGCTACTGTGCACCCTACCCTAAACAAC
>Ga0157363_1001306_pt1 | contig 20653 bp, 19 predicted proteins | sample AttsexASBM1_FD_111477 | JGI IMG/M metagenome (GOLD analysis project Ga0157363, IMG submission 111477) | Fungus gardens microbial communities from leaf cutter ant in Ribeirão Preto, State of São Paulo, Brazil - Atta sexdens ASBM1 | ecosystem: Host-associated > Fungi > Mycelium > Unclassified ... | reverse complement strand
TCCAGCCTGCTCGACCAGAGCATCAACAGCCTGCCGGAAGCCCTTCGGCGCTCCGCTGCCTGATCCGATGCCCACCTCCACGGTGCAAGGTTCCTTTCATGACGACGGACAGCCCACAAGGCTTTCCGTCGTCATGGCCGTTCTGAACGAGGCGGATAACATCCTCCCCGTCTGTCAGGAACTGGCCGAAACCTTCGGTGCCGACTCTTCAATAGAAATTCTGGCCATTGACGACGGCAGCACTGACGCCACCGTCAAAAAGCTTCTGGAAGCCCGGCAGACCCTTCTGCTCCGCCTGCGCATCATCAGCCATCCGAAGCGTCTCGGAAAATCAGCCGCACTCCGGACCGGCATTGCCGCTGCCAACGGACAATGGATCGCCACCATTGACGGCGACGGGCAGGATGATCCTTCCGCCATTCTGACAATGCTGGAGCGTGCAACATCGACGCAAGGTGCACCGCCTCTGGTGGTGGGCGTCCGGCGCAAGCGCAATGACCGTCTGTCCCGCCGGATCGCCACGCGCTTCGCAAACGGGTTGCGCTGTCGCCTCCTGAACGACGGCTGCCCCGATACAGGCGCACCGCTCAAGCTCTTCCCGCGCGACCTCTTTCTAAAAATCCCACAGTTTGAAGGCGTCCACCGCTTCCTACCCGCCCTGCTGGGACATTACGGCGCGCCTCTGATCTGCATCGAAGTCCAGCATCGCGCCAGACTGCATGGCAGCTCGAAATATACCAATTTCAACCGGGCTCTCGTGGGAATCCGTGACCTTCTGGGCGTCATGTGGCTCCAGAACCGCACGCACCTGCCCGATCACCTGACCGAACACTGAAACCGTCACCGGGTCCCGCTGCCGCGGTTCCCTGCCGCACGTCCGGCCTGACAGAACGGCGCGGAGAGTGCCCATGATCCTGAACCTCCGGCATTATGCTTTTCTGGGGCTGCTTGCCTTTCTGCTCGCCCTACCAGGCCGCACGACACTTCCGCCGCTTGATCGGGACGAACCGCGCTACATGGAAGCATCGGAACAGATGCTCCTCTCGCACAACTTCATCGACGTCCGCTTTCAGGACAAGCCACGCTATCTGCAACCGGCCGGAATCTACTGGCTGGAAGCAGCCTCAACAGCAGCAGCAGAAAAAATCTTCGGTCCTTCCGTTCTACGCAAAACCTGGCCGTACCGGATTCCAAGCCTGCTCGCCGCAGCGACGATCATACCGTTAACAGCCTGGATCGGCGCGACCCTCTTCGGAGGTCCCACCGGCCTGATGGCCGCTGGCCTGTTAATGGTCTCTACCCTGTTCGTCGCCGAATGCCATATGGCGACCATCGACACCGTCCTGCTACTCGACATCCTCTGCATTCAGGCCGCGCTTTTATGCGCCTTTACAGATCGGCAGAAAAATCGCCCAACGCATCTCCGGGTGGCCATTGCCTACTGGCTCGCTCTGGGTGTGGGCCTCATGCTCAAGGGCCCCGTCGTCCTCATTCCGGGATTCGGTACCCCGCTGGCCCTGTGGCTGATGGAGCGCGACCGGTCATGGTGGTCTCGTCTTCGCCCCCGCTGGGGCTGGCTCATCATGCTTGCCGTCGTCGTTCCCTGGTGCGTCGCCATTGAAGTCATCAGCGGCGGAGACTTCTTTGCCCGCGCGGTCGGGCGTAACTTTCTTGGCAAGGTGGCTCATGGTCAGGAAGCCCACGGGCTTCCCCCCGGCTTTCACCTTCTGGTCTTCGGACTGGCCTTCTGGCCCGGATCGCTTTTCGCCGCCCTCGCCATCCCGTCCGTCTGGAAGAACAGAAAACTGCCACAGGTCCGCTTCCTGTTGAGCTGGATTCTTCCCCACTGGCTGGTGTTCGAACTGATCGCGACCAAACTCCCCCACTACGTCCTGCCAACCTATCCGGCGATTGCCATTCTCACCGCAGCCAGTCTGATGCTCTGGCCCATTCCCAAAACCCCGCGATGGGCCAAAGCCCTGCTTGGTGCTTACGGCGTCTTGTGGACGATTATCGGTCTCGCGTTCTGTTTCGCTGGGAGTGTCGCGCTCTATAGCCTTGAACATACAGTCTCTCCCTCAGCCCTTATCGCGCTGGGTGGCGCCCTGCCATTGATGCTCGGCACCGTCATAATGCTGCTGAAACAGGAGCGCAAACAGGCCGCCTTCTGCGCGATGGGCGCCGCCGTCATCGCTCATGCAGGTCTCTTTCTGGGCGTTATCCCTAACCTGCAGACTATCCGTCTCAGCCCCAGAATCGCTGACCTTTTCGAGAATGTTCGCCCTTGTACGAACAGCACCCTCGTGTCTTCATCTTATTCAGAACCAAGTCTTGTCTTTCTTGTGGGTCCCAACACCCAACTTATCGGGCCAGCAGCAGCCGCAGAGTATCTACACGACCATCCACAATGTAGTCTGGCGTTGATTGATCGCCGCGATGAGGCCGCGTTTAATGACGCCTTAACCAAATATGGCCTCGATAGTGTTGAATATGGTCGCCTCCAAGGCGTCAATTATTCAAACGGGCACCATCTTGATTTAGGGCTTTTTGCGCCTCGATAAACCCGCACATTTTAAAATTCAGACGACACTTGAAAAAATACGGGATCTTAATGGCACGTCTTGCGTATCATGATACTGGAGCTTTTCATGCCTTACACTCCGATATTTGATGAGAAAAAATCATCTGGACTAAATCTTTGAAGGCGACAGTTTTTATTCTAGGATTGAAATACTATTTCAGAATTAAAATATTAATAACTTGTCAGGGGAAAATTAATGATTATCTGCCAGATTGATGAATTTTCTGTTCATGGCATCCGAGGATGGGCAACAGATACCGAAAATCCATCACAGCCTGTATTCCTTCACGCGTTGGCAGATGGTCAGGAATTTCTTCAGTTCCATTGTACAGATCTGCGTGACGATGTTCACGCTTCCGGCATTCCATCCAAAAATACCGGCTTCCAGATCCCAATGCCTCCCAGCCTTCTGGATGGCGAAAAACATAATATCACCTTCAAAAACCGCCTCAAACAAATTGAACTCTACTCACAAAATCAGAGGCTGGAGCATATCTCATTCTCTGGCAGGCTTCCGGTAGAAACACGTTCCTTTGTCGATGGTCTGAAACAAGGCGCCTTGAGCGGCTGGGTTGTCTGCGGCAACGACATTGAAGGATGGAAGGGAAACCAACAAATTCTCGTGACCTGCAATGGTCAGAAAATTGCCCAAATCGAAGCCAACAGATATCGTGGGGACGTCGGAAAAGCGCTGTCCTGCGATCCCTACTGCGGTTTCCAGTTTTCGCCGCCGGATCTGTATCGCAAACCCTACGAGCAGGAATTCCGTTTCTACGTCCTGCCCGACATGCTGGAAGTGACCAACAGCCCCTGCCTGACCAGTTTTGTTACGGACGCAAACGAATCTCTAATTATAGACGTGATTGATCAGATTGACGCTCTACATGTGGAATTGACCCGTCTGCGTCGCAAGGTCCGGGAAATTCTTCCCCAACCGGGATTTACCATTGCCGATTATCATTCCTGGGCAACGGCCTACTTCCCGGTTCTGCGAAAATATGTCGATCGCACCCGCGATAATGATCTCATCGCCGGAGACCCACTGGTCAGTATTGTCTGCCCGGTCTGGAATCCGGATCTTACGGATTTCACAGCAGCTATCGAAAGTGTCCGTGCCCAGACGTGGCAGAACTGGGAACTCATCCTTGTTGATGACTGTAGCAAAAATGCCGAGCTGCGCGCCGTCATCGAAGATTTTGCCAAGGCTGACCCTCGCATCAAGCCAATATTCCAGGAAAAGAATGGCGGCATCAGCATTGCGACCAATGCGGGCCTCGAAGCTGCTCAGGGTGAATGGGTCGCATTCTTCGATCACGATGATCTGCTTGCAGATGTCGCTGTCGAATACATGCTGCGGGAAGCGACGAGAAGCCGCGCCGATCTGATCTATTCAGACGAAGATAAAATTGACGCCAGCGGTTATTACCGAGAACCCGCCTTCAAGACCGACTGGAACTACCGGCTTCTTCTCGGGGTCAACTATGTCTGCCATTTCGTGATGATCCGTCATTCTGCCCTGCAGAAAGTCGGCGGCCTCAACAAGGACTATGACGGCGCACAGGACCATGATTTCCTGCTCCGCGCCTCCGAGCATATCCCTGCTGAAAAAATTCATCACGTTCCTGAAATTCTCTATCACTGGCGCATCACCGCAAATTCGACGGCCTCCGACATTGGCAATAAGCGTTACGCCATTGATGCAGGCATTAAGGCCGTAAACGATCACCTTGGACGTCGTAATCTGCCTGCCAATGTCGATTCCCAAATGGGAATGACACTCTACACAGTGGACTGGCAGTTCAATCAGTCTCCGTCGGTCACGATCATCATCCCCTACAAGGATGAAATTCCCACCACCGAGCGATGCCTGGATGCCATCCGGAAATATACCCGCTATCCGAACTACAAGGTCATTCTGATCAACAACTGGTCTATCACGAAAGAAGCAGAGGCTTTTGCAGAAAAAGTCGACAAAATTCCCAATGTCGAGATTCTGACTGTCAAAGAACCCTTCAACTATTCCCGCATCAACAATCTCGCGGCAAAAGACGAAGCATCTGATTTTCTTCTATTTCTCAACAACGACGTCTTTGTTGAACAGGAAAACTGGCTCGAAATTCTGGTCAACGAAGCTCTCGCAGATCCACAGGTCGCGATCGTTGGTGGTAAATTCGTCTATCCTAATCAGACCGTCCAGCATGCCGGAGTCCTTCTCGGGATCGGTGATGTCGCCGGCCATGCCCATGTCGGCATCCCGCGAAACGAAGGCGGTTATGCCGGTCGTGCCTACTTCCCACAGGAAATTTCGGCTGTAACCGCAGCCGGAATGTTGATCCGTCGTCCGGCCTTCGAACTGGTTGGAGGCTTTGATGAAGAACATCTCAAAGTCGCGTTCAACGATATCGATCTGTGCCTGAAAGTTCGCGACGCTGGTTACAAGGTCATCTGGACACCTGACTTCTGTGCAGAGCATCATGAAAGCCTGAGCCGCGGCAGCGACGATCGCCCTTCAACAGAGCGCCGCTTCTTCCACGAAACGCAGTTCATGATTGAAAAATGGGGCAAAACGCTCCGTACGGACCCATTTTACAACCCGCATTTCACCCTCGATCGACAGGTCTTTTATGATCTGACAATCCCGGGAGTGGATGAAACGCGTTATCCCCCTCTCGCGTCTTCCAGAAAGAAAATTCGCCCTCTCTGGGACGCCCCGATATTCACGGTTGAACCGAAAAAGGTGTCTCCTGCCACGGAAAAGCCCGCGACGAGAAAAACTCAGACTAAAACCCGAACCAAAAAGCCTGCCGCTGCCACATCGGCTGAATAACAACGATTTTCCCTGATCAATAAACCCGACAGGCCATATGTTGCGCAAACATCGTGCAGCATATGGCCTGTTTTATATTGAAAATCGAAGACGCATTTCCGGACGGGTCAGCGACAGGAAAAAGCAATTTTCGCACATTGCTTTATTTAAAGAAGAGAGAGAACCGTGGTGGAGCTGAGGGGAATCGAACCCCTGACCTCCTCATTGCGAACGAGGCGCTCTCCCATCTGAGCTACAGCCCCACGGTTGAACGATAGTTCTCCTCTTCCTTCACGCTGTCAAGCAGACCTGAGCGCAGGATGTTGTTCTGTGCTATTGCTATGGCTACAAGCGTTTTCCGACCGGCCTTTCGGCTGCCCTAACCGACATTCGACGAGGTTTTTTGCATGGTTGCCCTGCACACCATTATCCTGATGCTGATCCAGGCTTTCGTATGGATTCTTCTGGCGTATTGCATTTTGTCGATGCTGCTTGGTTTCGGCATCCTCGATATCCGCAACCGCTTTTTCTATTCCATTTTCAACACATTGGCCAAGATCGTCGAGCCTGTTATGGTGCCGATCCGCAGTATCCTGCCCAACACAGGTGGCGTGGATTTTGCGCCCATGGTGGTCCTGCTGTTGATCCAGTTTCTGGTCTATCCCGCCGTAAACCGGATCTTTTTCATGCTCGCAACCCAGAGCAGCTTCTAAGAGCTTTTATCTCAGGGCGCGCCACACCTCTTCCAGCGCCTCAATAAGGCTATCAGCGGTTTCCTGATGCAGCATCCCGTCCGGACGCTGCATCAGGACCGCCCATTTTTCTCCCCGCTGGCGCTCCATTTTGACGGTCCAGTCCTCAGGAAGGCGGGAGAAAACCCGTTCCATGCGGGCCTCAGCCGTTAACGGCTTTGCGTAATTATGTCCCATCGCTGATTGCTTTCGCCTCTCCGACCGAGATTTTCCGGATCAGCCCGTACCACCTACCGTCAGACCCGAAATTTTCAGGGTCGGCTGACCAACGCCCACCGGCACACCCTGACCAGCCTTACCGCAAGTTCCAATCCCCGGATCAAGCGCCACATCGGACCCAATCATGGAAATCTGGTTCATGGCATCCGCCCCATTTCCAATCAGGGTCGCCCCCTTGACAGGACGGATGATTTTCCCGTCTTCCACCAGATAGGCTTCCGAAGCCGCGAACACGAATTTCCCCGACGTGATATCAACCTGCCCACCACCAAAATTCACGGCATAGAGGCCCCGTTTGATCGAACGGATCATCTCGTCCGTCGTGGCACTCCCTTCCAGCATCAGCGTATTGGTCATGCGAGGAATCGGAGCATGAGCATAGGACTGACGGCGCCCGTTTCCGGTCGATTTCGTCCCCATCAGACGGCCATTCAGACGATCCTGAAGATAACCCGTGAGAATGCCATCCTCGATCAACACCGTCCGGGACGTCGGCGTACCTTCGTCATCAACACTGAGCGATCCCCGGCATTCGGGCAGTGTTCCGTCGTCAACCACTGTCACACCCGGAGAGGCCACACGTTTGCCTATCATTCCCGAAAAGGATGACGTCCCTTTACGGTTAAAATCTCCTTCCAACCCATGGCCTACAGCTTCATGCAGCAAAATGCCCGGCCAACCCGGCCCAAGCACTACATCCATCTCACCCGCAGGAGCAGGCGCGGCATCCAGCGTGATCAGGGCCTGTTTCAGCGCTTGATCGACCGCATTCCGCCATGTTTTCGGAGCCAGCAGACGGTCCAGTTCGTACCGCCCGCCCAGACCACAGATCCCGCTCTCACGCTGGCCATTCTTTTCCACAACAACCGATACGTTCATTCGCACCAGAGGCCGCAGATCCGCAACATCGCCCCCGGCATCCGCCCGACGCATGATCTGCACCGCCTGCCATTCGGAACTCAGCACGGCACTGACCTGCACTACACGGGAATCCAGCCCCCGCGCATAGGAATCAATTTCACTCAGAACCGCAGCCCGGGCCGCAAAATCCGTCCCTTCAAGCGGACGGGAGTCTCCGTAAAGCCGCTGGTTTGTGGCCTGCGGCCCCGGCGCCATCACACCACTCCGCCCCTGCCGAACGGCCCCCACCGTACTGACAGCCCGCGCCAGAGCATCGCGGCTGATATCGTCGGCATGGGCAAACGCCGTCTCCGTTCCCAGAACAGCCCGCAAACCAAACCCTGAAGACGTGTTGAAGCTGGCGGAGCGGATCGTCCCGTCATCCAGACTGATGCTCTCGTTTTCCCGGTATTCCAGAAAAAGCTCACCGTCATCCACACCCTCAAGCCCCCGATCAACGAGCGCCTTGGCGTCCTCACGGGTCAGCTTTGAATCAGGCCGCCCGAAAAACAGGGCATCGGTCGTCGCAAGAGCGCCCAGAGTATCAGCAGCAACAGACATGAAAAATCTCCAGACAGAAAACGTGTGACAGAACCGAGCTTTTAAGAAAGGGCTTTTTGCAGCCGTTTCAAGGCTTCAGACAGGATCTCGGGCTTTTTGCAGAATGCGAACCGGATCAGGTTCTGCGGCGGAGCATCCCCCTCAGGGTCATAGAAGGCTGAAACCGGGATCGTCGCGACTCCTGCATGCTCAACCAGCCAGCGCGCGAAGTCCACATCGCTCCGCCCATCCGCATGACGCGAGATATCTGCCACGATGAAATAGCTCCCATCGGCGGGCAACGTCTCAAAGCCCAGACGATGCAGACCGTCCCGCAACAGATCCCGCTGCGTTTCCATCTGAGCCGACAGAGCCTGATAATAGCTCTCGTCCTTGTTCAATCCATAAGCCACGGCCCGCTGAAGGTTCGGCGCGGTCGCGAACACCAGAACCTGATGCGCCTTGGCCACCACCGATGCCAAGGAGGCCGGTGCGGTCACATAGCCGACTTTCCATCCCGTCAGGGAAAAACTCTTGCCCGCACTTCCGATCCGCATGCACCGCTCACGCATTCCCGGCAGCGTCATCAGAGGCATGTGTTTCACGTGAAACGTCAGGTGCTCATAAACCTCGTCGCAGATCGCATACGCATCATGCTCCCGCACCAGATCCGCAATCAGTTCAAGCTCCTCGCGGACAAAAACCTTCCCTGACGGATTCATCGGCGAGTTAAGCATGATCGCCTTTGTCTTCGGCCCAAACGCCGCCCGAAGTTCCGCTTCCGGCAGCGACCAGTGCGGCGGCTGGAGCCGCACACAGCGCGGAACGGCTCCCAGAAGCCTGAGTGCTGGCAGATAGGTGTCATAAAGCGGCTCGATCACCACCACCTCATCCCCCGGCTCCACCACCGCCATGAGGCAAGCCGCCAGCGCTTCGGTCGCCCCGGATGTCACAACCACTTCCGTCGCCGGATCAACCTCCAGCCCATAGAAACGCCGGTTGGAAGACGCCACAGCCTCGCGCAGCTCAGGCAGTCCCGTCAGCGGCGCATACTGGTTACGCCCGTCCTGGAGCGCCTCCGCAGCCACCTGAATAATATCCTGCGGCCCCTCCGTATCCGGGAACCCCTGCCCCAGATTGATCGCTCCGTGCTTCACGGCAAGCTGGGACATGATCGTGAAAATGGTCGTCGGAAGACCCGCAAGATACTGATTCGGAGTTTTCATTGATGAGGTCCAGAGCACACGAAAAACACAAAGCGCCTCACCATTGCAGGCCAGCGCGGGGCTGAAAAGCCTTTCAGTCCAGCATCAGTGTTTTCCGACGTACATCACGCAACAGGATCTGCCCAAGCCCTCGCATCAGAAGCATTGCCAGCACGATCAGAACAATCCCGACACCACAAGACACAATGGCCGCTTCCCATGAAAGGGGAATGGCATTTTTCGGTGCACCACCTGTCGTAACCGTGATCGTAAACAGGCCGTCATTCCTGACGAACACGTCCTGCGGAACAAAAAACCGCAACGCAGGCATCGCCGTGAGCAGAAGCCCCGTCAGACCGAACACGATGACAACAAGACCACCCGTGAACGCCACAAGGCTTCCCGCAGCCAGTCGTAGCAGCACCCAAAGCAGAGCAAACGGATTGGACTGCTGCACTCCGACCGACAGCTCATGCCGGATCGTAAAGCGTGCGGCGAGCCTGTCCGGCTTTCCCAGCTTTTCTAAAAGAGCCTGTACGGCCCCATCGCCCAACCGTGCCTGCGCTGCAACCTGCGCCCGCACTTCAGAAACAATCAGATCGCGCTCGCTCTCGGGCAGGCTCAGCAGGCCGCCCCTGAATTCATGCAGATAACGTTCAACCGGCAGGGACAGCAGATCACTGTCTTTCCAGCCATCCAGAGATTCGGCAGCACGGGTCATGAGGATATTTCCCAAAAAGAGTCTCGCTGCCCTCTTTGCATGCAAGTTCCGGACCAAACGTGGAAAGCTTTGATCCGCTTCCGCAAGATTCTACCTCAAATCCGCAGAATGGCGTAATTTCCCATACTCGACAGACGGGCATTTGTCGCTTAATCGTTTTGCAGCCGTTTACACGATGCAAGGCGACAGATCGATGGCCAAGAAAGCCCCCACTTCCTCTACCGTGAAACCGAAGGCCGCTCCGGCGCGCCGTCCCGCAAAGGCCGCAGCGCTCAAGGCCGCTCCGGCAACGTCCGGCAAGCCGCCCGCTCCGAACCCGCTGGCCGTAGCCCGCGTCTTCGAGATGATCCAGGAGCACGCGGCGGAATTCGTCGATCTGCGCTTCACGGACCCCAAAGGCAAGTGGCACCACACGACCCAGACGGTCTCAACCATCGAAGACGACACCTTCATCGAAGGCTTCATGTTCGACGGCTCGTCCATCCAGGGCTGGAAAGCCATCAACGAGTCTGACATGGTCCTGCTGCCGGACCCGGAAACGGCCGTCATGGACCCGTTCTCCGCCAAGCCGCAGCTGATCCTGTTCTGCGACATCATTGATCCGAAGACGGGCAATTTCTACAACCGCGATCCGCGCTCGACCGCCAAGCTCGCAGAAGCCTACCTCAAGGAAGCCGGCTTCGGTGACACGGCATTCTTCGGTCCGGAAGCCGAGTTCTTCATCTTCGACAACGTGCAGTTCGGCACAGGCCCGAACTTCGGCACGTACCAGCTCGACAGCATCGAAGGCCCCGGCGCCTCCCTGAAAGCCTACCCGGAAGGCAACATGGGCCATCGCCCTGTCGTCAAGGGTGGCTACTTCCCGGTCCCGCCTGTGGACAGCGAGCATGACCTGCGCGCCGAAATGCTCTCGACGATGGGCGAAATGGGCCTGCCGATCGAAAAGCATCACCATGAAGTCGCACAGTCGCAGCACGAGCTCGGCACGAAGTTCGACACGCTCGTGAAGTCCGCCGACTTCATGCAGATCTACAAGTACTGCGTGCACAACGTCGCCCATTCCTACGGCAAGACGGCCACGTTCATGCCGAAGCCGATCTCGGGCGACAACGGCTCGGGCATGCATGTTCACCAGTCCATCTGGAAGGACGGCAAGCCGACCTTCGCCGGTGACAAGTATGCGGACCTGTCCGAAGACGCGCTGTTCTACATCGGTGGCATCATCAAACACGCGAAGGCCCTGAACGCCTTCACGAACCCGTCTACCAACTCCTACAAGCGCCTGATCCCGGGCTTCGAAGCACCCGTGCTTCTGGCCTACTCCGCCGCGAACCGTTCGGCTTCGTGTCGTATCCCGCACGCAACCAACCCGAAGGCCAAGCGCGTCGAAGTCCGCTTCCCGGACCCGATGGCAAACCCGTATCTCGCCTTTGCCGCAATGCTGATGGCCGGCCTCGACGGCATCCGTAACAAGATCCACCCGGGCGACGCCATGGACAAGGATCTGTACGAACTGCCGAAGGAAGAACTGGCCCAGATCCCGACGGTCTGCGGTTCGCTCCGTGAAGCGCTCGAAGCCCTTCAGGAAGACCACGCATTCCTTCTCGAAGGCGGCGTCTTTACCAAGGACCAGATCGAAAGCTACATCGACATCAAGTGGCCGGAAGTCTACAAGTTCGAACACACGCCGCATCCGGTAGAGTTCGAGATGTACTACTCGGTCTGATCCGGGTCACAACATCGCTTTAACGGAAAGCCCGGCCTTCACGCCGGGCTTTTCTGTATTCCCCCTCCAAGACAGCCCGATGATTCCTCCCGCCCTTGAAACCTTTTCCTCGTCCGCCCTGCCTGTCCTCGACATCGCAGGCACGATCGTCTTCGCGATTTCGGGTGCCATTGAGGCCGCCCGCGCGCGCCTGACCATCGTGACGTTCATGTTCTTTGCTGCCATCACGGGCGTTGGCGGCGGAACGGTGCGGGACCTGCTGATCGGCGCACCCGTCTTCTGGATGCACGCTTCCGTCCCCATTGCCGCCTGCCTGCTTTCAGCAATCGCCGTCTGGTTCACCCCCGCACGCTTCTGGCCAGCCCTCGCGGTGGAATGGTTCGACGGACTTGGAATCGCAGCCTATGGCGTCTTTGGCTCAGCCAAGGCGCTGGCCTACGGCATTCCGTTGATCCCGGCGGCTCTCATGGGAATTGTCAGCGCCTGCATGGGCGGTATTTTCCGGGATATCCTGGCAGGCGTGCCGTCCATCATCATCCGACCGGAACTTTACGTCACAGCCGTCGCGCTGGCGTCAGGAAGCTATGTCTCCCTGACGGCGCTGGGCCTCAATACAAGCTTTGCGGCCGCAATTGCCGTCGTGGCTGGCTTCAGCCTGCGCGCCGTAGCCCTCATCAAAGGACTCGGCCTGCCGCATTACAAACGATAGGCGGCAGGCCCTTCAAACGCCTCTCAGGCGATAACGTCGAAACCAACATCTTCGACAACATGCTGCAACGCCACCGGCGTCACTTTCTGCTCATCGTACTGAATGGCAGCCTGCCCCGGATCGAGCGTTACTTCCGCCGACGACACCCCCCGGAACATTGGACAGGGCAGACTGCAACTTGCCCGAACATCCATTGCACGACATCCCGTCAACCTTGAACGTCACCATCGAAACCATCAGAGACTCTCCTGTCTTTAAAGGCTGCTCCGCAAAGCAGTCGATCCCCGAAATGGGGCATATTCCCACAGAAATGAAAACCGCTTTCTCAGACCGAGTCCGCAGCCTCATCCAGTGGCCGGACTTTCATGATGTCGAGCTGCGCATCCAGTTTTCCAAGTGCCTCACCCAAAGCCTTGAAATGCGGTGACGCCAGCTGCGCCTCGAACCCGGTTTCCGAAGTCCAGACTTCGGAAACCACAAGCCGACCAGTCTTTTCGATATCCCTGCTAACCACATACTGACGGCAGGCTTCTTCCTTGCGCGAAGACACGATCAGGCCGCGAATGCGTGCTCTGCCGCTGCGGCATGGTCCGCCGCGACCGTGACAACAGCCGTGATGTGAACCGTCTGACTCATGGGGGAATTCCTCATCAACAATGGCAACTGCCCGGCCGCGACCTTTCCGAAGACGGGCAGTGTTTCACGTGAAACCATACCGCACACTTTTGTGAGAAAGAACCCATGCCGGGTATCACAACAAAAGAGCCCGGACAGTAAAAAGGCGCCCTCCCGAAGGAAGACGCCTTTTCCTGAATACCAGACTGAGAAAGCTGTTCAGCCTTCAGCGTAGGTCGAAATATCCGGGCAGGAACAGACGAGGTTCCGGTCTCCCCAGGCATTGTCCAGACGCCCGACCGGCGACCAGTATTTCGACGTGTCCACACCACCGGGGAAACACCCCGCCTCGCGGCTGTAGGAACGGTCCCACGCGCCCGCCAGATCCGCCGTGGTATGCGGCGCAAACCGCAGCGGGCTAGCCTCCATCGCCACACGCCCGGCTTCGACTTCGGCAATCTCCGCGCGAATGGCGATCATCGCATCGCAGAAGCGATCCAGCTCGCCCTTGCCTTCAGATTCCGTCGGCTCGATCATGAACGTCCCCGCTACCGGGAAGCTGACCGTCGGCGCATGGAACCCGTGGTCGATCAGACGCTTGGCGATATCGTCCACCGTTACACCGACCGTATCCTTCAGCGGCCGCAGATCCACGATGCATTCATGCGCCGTAAAGCCGTTGGTGCCGCGATACAGAACCGGATAATGCCCTTCCAGACGCGACGCGATGTAGTTCGCATTCAGGATCGCCATCGTCGTCGCCTGACGCAGACCCGCGTCGCCCATCATCATGATGTAAGCAGCGGAGATCGGCAGAATGGACGCGGAGCCGTAAGGTGCCGCGGACACCGCAATACCATGCTGCCCCGGCAGATACGGAGCGAGGTGCTTTCCCACACCAATCGGTCCCATACCCGGCCCGCCGCCACCATGCGGAATGCAGAACGTCTTGTGCAGGTTGAAGTGCGAGACATCCGCGCCATACAGACCCGGTCGTGCCAGACCAACCTGAGCATTGAGGTTCGCACCATCCAGATAGACCTGGCCGCCCGCTGCATGGACAAGCTCGCAAATCTCGACGATCCGCTCCTCGAACACGCCATGCGTGGACGGATACGTAATCATGATGGCCGCCACGCGCCCGTCATGCTGCGCGATCTTCGCCTTAAGATCCTCGACATCGACATTGCCGTTCTCATCGCAGGCCACAACAACAACCCGCATCCCGACCATCTGCGCCGAAGCCGGATTGGTCCCATGTGCGGACGCCGGAATCAGGCAGACGTCGCGGTTCTCATCCCCACGCGCCCGGTGATAACCCCGGATCGCCAGAAGCCCGGCATACTCCCCCTGCGCGCCGGAATTCGGCTGAAGCGACACGGCATCGTAACCCGAAATCGCACAGAGCGTGCGCTCCAGATACGCAAACAGCTCGGCATAACCCTGAACCTGATCGGCGGGTGCGAACGGATGAATCCGCGAAAATTCCGGCCAGGTGATGGGGATCATCTCCGCCGTCGCATTGAGCTTCATCGTGCAGGAGCCCAGCGGGATCATCGTCCGGTCCAGCGCCAGATCCCTGTCCGCCAGCGCACGCATGTAGCGCAGTAGATCTGTCTCGGAACGATGCGCATGGAACACAGGATGCGTCAGCAGCGGGGCCGTCCGGGACAGGCCTTCCGGCAGTGCATCCGTCACCGAAAGCGCCTGCTCGACAGATGCCAGATCCGCACCCTCACCCGCAAACGCCGCCCAGACTGCGCGGATCGTCTCCGGCGTCGTGGTCTCGTCACAGGACACGCCAATCCGGCCATCCCCCGCATCACGCAGGTTGATGCCCGAAGCCACAGCCCGCGCCAGAACCTGCGGCGCCGCGGCACCCACCTGAACGGTGATCGTGTCGAAGAACACGTCCGTCTCGACGCTCGCGCCCAGAGATTTCAGCCCGGCAGACAGGATCGACGCCATCCGGTGCGTACGCGCGGCAATGGCCTTCAGCCCTTCCGGGCCATGATACACCGCATACATGGACGCAATGATCGCCAGAAGCACCTGCGCCGTACAGATGTTGGATGTGGCCTTCTCGCGGCGGATATGCTGTTCGCGCGTCTGAAGCGCCAGACGATAGGCGGGCTTGCCCGCACTGTCGCGCGACACGCCGACCAGACGCCCCGGCATGTGCCGCTTGAACGCATCGCGCGTCGCCATGAACCCCGCATGTGGGCCACCAGCCCCCATCGGCACGCCATAACGCTGCATCGAGCCGATCGCGATATCCGCGCCCAGAGCGCCCGGACTTTCCAGCACGACGAGCGCCAGCGGATCACAGGCCAGAGCCGCAATCGCACCCTTCTCATGCAGCGCCGCAATCACGCCGCGTAGAGCCCGCACCTGCCCCGAAGACCCCGGATAGGACAGCAGCGCGCCGAACACGGAGGACGCATCCAGATCCGTTTCCGGATCACCGACCACAACGTTCCAGCCCAGCGGCTCGGCCCGCGTGCGGATCACGGCAACCGTCTGTGGGTGCGTATCCGCATCCACGAAGAACGCCGTCGCTTTAGACTTACCCACACGCTGCGCCAGCGCCATGGCTTCCGCACAGGCCGTGCCCTCGTCCAGCAGGGACGCATTGGCAATATCCAGCCCCGTCAGATCCGCCACCAGCGTCTGGAAGTTCAGCAGCGCCTCAAGACGGCCCTGACTGATTTCGGGCTGATACGGCGTATAGGCCGTGTACCAGGCCGGATTTTCCAGAATGTTCCGCTGGATGACCGATGGCAGAACCGTATCGTAATAACCCTGCCCGATCATGGACGTCAGAACCTGATTGCGCGACGCAATCTGACGCAGACGCAAAAGCGCATCCTGCTCGGTCAGGGCCGCACCAATCCCGTGATCCCCGCGATCGAGGATGGCGGCCGGAATGGTCCGGTCGATGAGGTCATCGAGACTGGACGCGCCAACAACCCTCAGCATCTCCCCGATTTCGGAAGGACGCGGGCCGATATGGCGGGAGCTGAAATCTTCGGTCTGGGCAGGCCACAAGGTCGTCACAGGCAGGTTCTCTGGCATTTCATGAAAAGCGGAGGCAGGAATTCGGGGCAGGCTGAAAGAAAAACGGGGCCTGCCAGCGCAGACCCCTCAAGCCCTCAGAGGCTCTTATACTGCTCGGCCGTCAGCAGGCCCTTGAGATCGTCCGGGTTGGAAACCGTCATGCGGAAGATCCAGCCCTCGCCTTCCGCATCGCGGCCCACCAGCGTCGGATCATCGGACAGCGCTTCGTTGAAGCCCGCCAGCGTGCCCGCAACCGGCGCATAGATGTCGGACGCCGCCTTCACGGACTCAACGACAGCCGCCGCATCACCGGCAGCAACTTCCGTGCCTTCGTCTTTGGCTTCAACGAACACCAGTTCGCCCAGCTCTTCAGAGGCATGCGTCGTGATGCCGACAGTGGCCTGATCGCCATCGACGCGGATCCATTCATGGGACTTCGTGTAATAGGTCGTCATTGCTGCTTTTCCTGATCTGAAAGTCTACTGTAAGTTCAGCGCTTGAAGCCGGGGGCCACGAACGGCATCGCCCGCACATGCAGCGGCACATACTTGCCCCGCAGTTCCGCAAAGACGGGTGTGTCCAGCGCCGCATGATCCGACGCGACATAGCCCATCGCAACAGGAGCCTTCACGCTCGGGCCAAACGCCCCGGACGTAACCACCCCGATTTCCTTCTGTCCCTCGGCATCGGCAAAGAGCTTCGCCCCTGCCCGCACCGGAGCCCGACCTTCCGCCAGCAGACCCACGCGCTTACGCGACACGCCATCGCGCGTCTGCTTCAGCACAACTTCCGCACCCGGATAGCCACCCTCGCGGGAACCACCTTCACGACGCGCCTTCTGGATCGCCCAGCCCAGCGAGGCCTCGACCGGCGTGGTCATGACGTCAATGTCATTGCCATACAGGCACAGTCCGGCCTCAAGACGCAGCGAGTCCCGCGCGCCCAGACCAATCGGCAACACATCTGGCTGCGCCAGGATTGCGCGTGCGACTTTCTCGGAATCCGCGCCTGCACAGCCGATCTCGAACCCGTCCTCGCCCGTATAGCCGGACCGCGACACCGTCACCTGAACGCCCGCGAGTTCCGTCTCGATCACATCCATGAAGCGCATGTCCTTCACAGCCGGGCAAAGCGGCGCCAGAGCCGCTTCCGCAGCCGGCCCCTGAAGCGCCATAAGCCCACGATCAAACTGACGCGTCACAACACACCGATCAGACAGCGCCTTCTCGATCCGGTCCGCGTCCTGGACCTTACATCCGGCATTCACGACCACCAGCAGATCATGGCCCATATTGGCGACCATCAGATCGTCCAGAATGCCACCCTCGTCATTGGTCAGCAGTCCATAACGCTGACGCCCGGCGGCAAGCCCGACATAATCGGCAGGGACCAGCGTCTCCAGAGCCGCAGCAGCGTCCTTCACGTCCCCGCTTTTCGCAGCAATGCGGATCTGCCCCATATGGGACACGTCGAACAGACCGGCCTTCTCGCGCGTATGGAGATGCTCCGCCATCAGCCCCGCAGGGAACTGGATCGGCATCTCAAAGCCTGCGAACGGCACCATCTTCGCGCCAAGTTCCAGATTCAGATCGTAAAGGGGAGTACGCTGGAGGGAATCGCTCATACGAAAAAGCCCGGTCCATTCTCTCTAAAGACGTGAAGATGCAGACGCTCCCGGCACTCCGCAGAACGCGGCCGGAAAAACGTCGCCCCTTCTGTCCTTTCGCCTGAGATCGCTATCCCGTCGGCGGATGCGTCAAGCGCACCTCTCTCCAGAATGTCCTGACCGCCTCGGTCCTTTGGCCTGAGAGTTTCCGGGGCGGTTGCTCCTTCGGCGCCAGCCTCTCGGCCGGTCTCTCCCGTGTCGGTCGCCCCAATCCTGCCAGTTTCCGAAAAACTCCGCAATCGTTACGATCACTCCTGCGTTGTGTCCCGAGACCTTAAATGCACAAAGGAGACCTCCATGGCTGGAGAACTGACGGTCATTGCCGAATTCGAGACCACACCTGCAACCTATGACAGATTTCTCAAGGTCTGCGCCTATGACAGCGAACGCTCCGTCGCCGACGAATCCGGTTGCCACAGCTTCACGGTCCTCTCCCCCGAAACGGAAGCCGACACCGTCATCCTGGTGGAAGTCTATACCGACCGCGCAGCCTTCGAAGAGCACCTCAAAACCCCGCATTTCGAGGTGTTCGCAAACGCTGTAAAAGAACTGGACATCAAGGAACGCAGCGTCCGCTTCCTGAAGAAAAGGGCTCCCTGAGCAATGCAGCTTTCAAACACGAAACGCCTCCTCGCCATCACCCTCCTGTGCGGCACGGTGTCCGCCTGCGCGTCCCATCCGCAGCATAATCCGCGCACCCGCCTGATCGGCATTCCTAACCCCGCCAGCGTCTATTGCACGCAGCAGGGCGGCCGACATGGCGACGTGCGGACTGCGGGCGGCGAAACCGGCACCTGCACCTTCCCGCCCAACCAGATCTGCGACGAATGGACGCTCTACCGCGAGCACCGCTGCGTCGCACCTCTGGCCAAAATGAAGCCCTGATTTTCCAGCCCGGTCAGGCCCGAACGGGCCGCCGGGTTTTTTATTTTCTAAATACATAACACGTTATGTATTTCATCCACATGATCCCCGGAATCCGCATGACCGCCCCGTCTCCCCTGAGCGCCCTGACCACACGCACCACCAGACTCTTCACGCTCTTGCTGGAACGCGACCTCAAAAAGACGGGCCTGCGGATCGGTCAGCTTCCCGTGCTGCAAGCCCTGCAGGACGGGAAGGCGCTCAATCAGAAAGCCCTCGCGGATTTTGCGGATATCGAACAGCCGGGCATGACGACGCTTCTCGCGCGGATGGAGCGCGACAGCCTGATCCAGCGCGAACCAGACCCAACAGACCGACGCAGCACACTGGTCACACTGACGCAGAACGGCCAGCGGAAAAGTCGGAATATCGTTCCCATAATGGAACATTTAACCAGTACAGCACTCAAGGGGTTTACACCCCTTGAGTGCGATATTCTCGTAACACTTCTGGAACGAATCAACAGCAGCCTGAAGAGCCAACTGTAACCGCCTGCCCCTTTAACGAAGAGGCAGGCGCGAGATCATTTTCCGGTCTTCGGAAGATGCTCGGCAATATAAGGTGGCAGATTGAACGCCCCGACATGGATCTCCGGCGTCCAGTAGCGCGTCGTGCCCACGATCTTCGCAGCGTCTGCACGGGTCCGGATCTGCTCAACCGTCTGCGTGTTCGGCGCCTGCCCCTTGGACGCCACACCCAGCGTCATGAACCCGCCGACATAGGTCGGAACAGCCGCCACATACGCACCGACATGCGGGAAGAACTTCGCACGACGCAGGCTCGTCTCATGCAGCTCATCCGCCTGCATGAACGGAACGCCACACTGGTTCACGATCAGACCTTCGTCCGAAAGGATACGCGCGCAGTTGCTGTAGAACTCATCCGTGAACAGCACTTCGCCCACACCGATCGGATCGGTGCTGTCGACGATGATTACGTCAAACGACCCATCAGCCGCCTTCAGAACATAATCGATGCCGTCGCCGACAATGACCTCGGCCCGTGGGTCGTTCCAGGCATCTCCGGCAATGTTCGGCAGATACTGCTTGGACAGCTCGATCACCGCACCGTCGATCTCGACCATGACAGCCTTCTCGACCGTCTCATGCTGCAACACGCGACGCAGAACACCACCGTCACCCGCACCGATGATCAGTACGCGCTTCGCACAGGGATGCGCCAGCAGCGGCACATGCGTCAGCATTTCCTGATAGACGAACTCATCACGCTCGGTGATCTGGATAACACCATCCAGAACCAGCACGCGACCGTGGCTGGAGCTTTCGAACACCACCACGTCCTGAAAATCGGATTTTACCCGTGCGAGTTCGCGCGTAACGAGAAAACGCTGTCCCCAATCCGGGTACAGTGTCTCGTTGAGCCATGTTTCAGCCATGGATCATCGTTTCCTTGTCGGAGTATATTGAAAAAGGGCCGGTTTTACCCGGCCCTTTCATCAGTTCAGACCGCTTTTACGGCCTTGTCCTGCACGCGGCCGCGCCGCACGGCATCGACCTCGATCCGGCCAGCCTGGAACAGGCGCTGCATCACCGGAATCGACAGGTTCGGATCACACACGCCGCACATGAACACGTCCACAGCGGCATAATTCCGTTCCGGCCACGTATGGATCGAAATATGGCTTTCCGCCAGCACGATCACGCCCGACACGCCGCCATTGGGCGTGAAGTGGTGAAAATGGCTGTGCAGAATCGTCGCGCCAGCTGCAACAGCAGCTTCACACAGCGTTTCATCGATCCGCATCGGATCATCGAGATTCCGGGCGTCCCAGAAGTCGATCAGCAGGTGATTGCCAGCAAAACGCTCGCCATCACGCTCAATGAAGTAATCTTTGCGCTCATCCTCGACGAAGTGAGCGGCGCTGTTCTGGATATCTCTCGGGAGTTCCGATACCATCCCCAGTTGAGCAAGTGCGTTCATCACGTACCCCCAAACCAGTAGACAGCCTGTTGGGCAAAAAATGCCCCCTTGGGCCAGGAAGCGCGCTAGTTACCGGCCCCTCCCCCCTGATGCAAGCACTTTATGGGGCGATTCCCCAATATGTCACATATCTTTTTCGCCCCATGTCCCTGTTGCATGAGAAAGGGGTTTTCCCTTTCCTGCACACAGGGCTGAGACCAAAAATTTCACAAATCCCCGAGCCCAGGAAACAGTTCGGGCGCCGGATCTGCGGGAAACGAATCCCCCCCAAATCCCGACGCCCGACAGACG
>Ga0157363_1001305_pt1 | contig 20655 bp, 11 predicted proteins | sample AttsexASBM1_FD_111477 | JGI IMG/M metagenome (GOLD analysis project Ga0157363, IMG submission 111477) | Fungus gardens microbial communities from leaf cutter ant in Ribeirão Preto, State of São Paulo, Brazil - Atta sexdens ASBM1 | ecosystem: Host-associated > Fungi > Mycelium > Unclassified ... | reverse complement strand
TATATCATCACATCATGAAAAAAATGGCGAAAATAACTAAATTCTTAACTCGATCGGAACTCTAGACGGTGGATAGCGCAATCTGACGAGGAATGCAGCAAATAGCTCTTTTTTATTTCTCCTATACGGACAAGTGGAGTGTACTAATTTATCGAAAATAATCACGAATACTCAGCTCCGCTCCCATAATTTCGCACCGAGTGAGTAAATTGCAGATAAGTTAAATGCCTTAATTCAGGTTGCCCGTTACACGCTGCGTCGCAGACGCGGTGCAATTCACATTTCAATTTCCGAGAGCGAACGAGATTCTCCGCGTGAGCCACTGATTTGGCAGATCAGATACACCCCGATGACGATACGACGATCTTCATTGTTTATTCACATGATTTACCAACATCGAAAAATCCATTCTCCATGTTCCTTCCCTTCCCATCTCTAAGTAGAATTTGATGGAACTTCTGCGCGCGCGGTACCCCGGTTCGTTTTCTTCCTGCATGTTTTCGTCTTTCATTCCTCGCTCTCTCGCATGCTGTAATATCTCCTCAATCTTATTTGCTTTCAGAGACGTAACAATAATCCACGTAAATGAGCTGAATCCCGCGAAAATGAGCTCGCTACAGCAAGGGAATAGATTCCTGCCATTCTCGAACAATAATTTACAAAGAAAACAATTGTCCATGCAAGGTACAAGCTTCATAAAATGTTGCATTGATTGGTTGTAAGTTACAGCCTGTAATACATGTGGCATATGATTACCTTTATCTATCTTGACGAGATGTCTACTCGGGATGTTCTTTCTATAGGTGGTCTTCCTCAAAGTTTGAGCGGCAGCGAAACTGATGTTTCTACATCCAATGAAAATTTGAGCAACGAAGAGAGATATGTCATAAGGCATACGGCTCGGCAAGAGCCGCAGGGTCAAGAAAATCAGCAACAGAGTCCCTCCAGATCTTCCAGTCACAAAGAGAATATACCAAATATTCAGGTGCATCCAAAGCATATGAAAAACAATAGGCTTTAAAGAAAATACACTAATTCAGGTATAAAAAACAAACCTGATACTGCATTCCTCTTATTGTTTGCAACACTCGCAAGTATCATTTCATCCTTGTTTAATATTTGGAAACAATAAGGATATAAATAATGCTCGTAGGCATCAAGGCCGGAATCAGACTACGCATAGAAGATTGAGATTGAAGATTGAAAGATTGAAATTTGATCAATTAAAACAATACGAGCTGAAATTCCTTTGTTCTCATTGATCAAATTTTAATCTTCAATACATAGACTGTTTCCGGCCTAAGATAATATACAGGGGCGTCCAGATAACATTCCAAATGCAGTCTTAAGGGAGTCAACTCGAAGAGTGGGGGTATCTCGTTTCCTAATCAACAATACTGACATAAAGGATACAATCTACTTGTTGCTACAAATGTTTCAAAGTGTTCAATTGATCAATAGAAAGAAAGAATTTTACTAATTGACCAATCAAAAATGCTTTGTCCCAAATAGACCACGCCCTAATCTAATCAAATAACGAATAGTACAGGTCTCTTAGTTTTTAAAAAATGATATAAAGAAATATAGGGTATATAAGAATCAACATAATTAATTATAAATGCAAAAATATAATAATATGATACATAAAATGTATAAAATAAATATGATACATAAAATGTATAAAAAATTCTATAAATAACACATTGTAAACATATTACATTACATATTTGCAAGAGCCATGTGTGAAACATGTGTTTTATAATGTGTTATTTATAGAATTTTTAAAATATATTTTATATATCATATTATAGTTCTTGCAAAATTGATTACATTGACTCTAATCTGGTATAGGAAAGTGTCAAACAGCAGGATTAATCAAAGATTATTCAGTTTTAAAAAATTACGTACTGATTTAGAACAATCGATTACGTGATTTACTTGTCTTAATTACATAATTTCGTTATGTAACTGTGTATTTTTTTTTTTTAGTAGGCATAAAAATCGACTGTGATTGACTTGTGACATCTTAAGATTGTAGGACTTAAGGATGATATTTTCTAAAAATATCAGTCAAATAACTCTGCTAAAATAATTTCATTGAAATTACTATTTCATGTTTTTAAAACATTTTTTAAAACGCATTTCAGAAAAATTACAACAAAAATTTCAGAAAAATTGCAGAAAGATTTTAGTTCATTTTCAGCGATTTTTCAATATGGATGCTTTCCAGCAAGGACACAGTCAGACAGTGCGTTCCACTTAACGCCCGTAATGCTCGTGGAATCATTTTATCCTTGTTTATCAAATATTAAACAATGATAAACGATTGCGAACGTGTCAAACATTAAGTAGAACGCAGCCTGTGTAAGTGAACAGTGAATCGTTTCATCCTTATTTATCATAGGCAAACAACAAGAGCTGCTGTCACTATGTAAAGTATTTGTTGGAACGTTTAGTTTCATAGTATAACACCAGAATGCATTATAATCTTCCATTTTATTCTTATAATTATATTTAGTATATCAATATGAATTTATGATTTTTATTTAGACTTAAGGTATAATTTTTTCAGAATTGGCTGTGTTGAGCAATGTAAGAGACTCCGCACAATAAAAGGAACAAAGAACAGAGAATAAGAATTTCAATCTATCAGAAATCATGTATTGTGGAATACACAGTTTCTGATAGGTTGAAATTCTTATTTTCTGTTCTCTGTTCCTTTTATTGTGCGGAGCCCCTAACACTGTGTCATAGTTGGAATACTTTGTGTAAGGGCGCCTTCACATCTTGACGGAAAAGCGGAAAGCGGAAAAGCAGTGACCAATTAGAACTCACGCTAATAGTAAGTAGTATAAAAAGCCGAAATTGTAGACTACCAACTAGAGTTCTGATTGGTTGCTGCTTTTTCGCTTTCCGCTTTTCCGTCAAGGTGTGAACGTGCTCTAAGATATTATACAATGTTATACTATGGCTGCGTGTATTCTTTTAGATCATCCAATCAGCATTTTAGATCTCTTTAGAAGAATAAATCAATAGCAGCGAGCACTCACTCAACTGTTGAGTCCGCTGAACGCAGCCTATGTCACCTATGTATGTTGTTGGAAAACACCCAGTAATAATTTACTGTGTTACAGTGTTTGACTTGCTAGAAAGCACCCTAAACTGAAAAATTTACTTTCAGTAAAATTTCAGCAGATTTTCAACAATTTTACTGAAATTGTCAACAATTTTTCAAAACGTGAAATAATTTCAGCGAATTTTTTTCGCTAGAATGAGACATAATTAAAAAGTACAGACAATAGGAATAGAATATAAAGCTGTAATCAAATTAGAGATTGGAATTTGATCGAAATTTAATCAATCGAAAGAAAGAAAACTCTCAAGTTTAATGAAATTTGCTTCTGTTGATTAAATTTCAATCTCAATCTCTAGACCTAATTAAAGCCTAGACCTAATTAAAAAAATTAATAGATTTCGATTTATATTATTCCTTGTTTTGATTGTCTTTTCTTTTTAATTGTGTCTTTAGCTTTACATAAATGCATTCTTTTGCAATTCAGCATCCATTTCCTTATCTAAGCTAATATAGTTTATCATGATATAGGGCAATCTACATAACAGGAATAGTCTGAAAGACAGCTTAAACGGGTCTAACAGGAACAGTTTAAAGGAAAGCTTGAATGGTTCGAATCGGAACAGCCTGAAGGACAGCATTAATGGATCCAATCGAAATAGTTTGAAGGACAATTTGAGCAATCGCACCAGTGGTTCAAATAGGAGCAGCCTGGACGTCTCGACAAGTTCTTACAACACATTAATAATACATAACGCTAACGACGATAATTCATGGATTCCATCTGGAAGGTAAGTATGCATTTTTTTTATTAACAATTACAGAAATTACTTTGTATTTCTTATTTGTGAACAGGCTATCGGGCATAGTAAGAGAACACGGAGATGTGGGTTACTTGTACTGCGATGGAAAGGGCCATTCCAACAGTCCCACAATACAGTCCTTGTCCAATTTGCCGCACGAAGATTACGTCCACGATCAATCAGGTGGAGGTTGCCAAGAAATTACGGATATCCCGGATGATTATCTTAATCAATCTCAGGTATATCATAACGATTAATATAACAAACAAGAGACAACGTATAGCATTAAATTTTTTTATTTCCAAACTTCAAATACATATTTATTTCATCTTAAGACAGCAGATTTAAAAATTTATTTAAATGATGTCTAGATTTTTTTCTTGAAAAATTTTACTATTCTCAAACGATTTTTAAACGGTTCATCCCGGTTGATTAAGAAACAAGAAACAGAATGTTATTTACCAATAGAAATAAGAGAAAGAAATTTGTATCTGTAATGGATAATACTAGAAAAACAAATTATTTTTTACCTTGAATTTAATACGGATAATGTGAGTACAAATTGGAATATATATATATCTACGATTCTCGAAAAATCAGGATGATTCATTCTGATCGATACACTCACCAAGTAAGGATTTTTTTCTCTTTGAATTACTTTAAATGAATTAAAATAAAACAGAGTTTTTTCATTTCTTAAAGTGTTTCTGAACAGCATATACTGAACATTTGAAGACCATATTTGTGTTCTCAAGAAGCAATCACGATTGTAAAAGTAATTGAAAACATGTAACTGCAAAAAGATATTGTTTGCTTGTCGTAAATTTTATATTATTTTAAGGTGAAACTGACGGAATAGCTCTACCTTTTTGCGTGTTTTTAAAAAAAAAAAAAAAAGAAAACACATTGGAGATTAATTAGGTTTTGAAAGTTTTTCTGTATCTGTTTAATTCCGTTCTATAAACATGCGTATGCACTTCGCAGGTCTTGAAACATCTAGCAAAAGAAGTGAAAGTGCCACCGTATCCTAATAACAGTAGTAGTTTAGAAATGAGATTAGGAGAGATAAGAATAAGAGATGGTGACAGGGGGAAACAAAACGAAAGCGAGTATGAAGGCAGGTCAACACCATGCTATGTATCCCCATTGTTCAAAAACAAACATAGGCTCTTTGGACCGACGGAAAAGCTGACTGTATCGCGATCGCAGCCAGATCTATCCAGAATCAAGACGGACATCGATAATTACAAACTTCGGACAATTTCGCCCCGGTAACGTAATATTTTTCATTTATGCCTCGCACAATCACCGCAACGTTTAACTAATAGACCTGGATCCTCCACAGACCTCAGACCAAAGGACGGGAGGAGTTGGAAAGGGAAACGGGCGAAGTATGGCCGTCCTCGGAGATGATTCAGATAGTGATCCAGGAAAACAGTGTGTTGAAACTCGAACTGGAGCGCTGTTACAACAAGGTTGCCAAGACGCAAAAGCTGGAGCAGGAGATAGCGAAAGTGCATCGTGTTCACGAAGAGCTTGCAGCGTCTTGTGAACGACGAGAGAAGCTGGAGCGTGCCGCTCGAATGAAACTGCAAAACGAATGCCGCCGTTTGACCGAGCTGAATCGCGCATATAGAGACCAGATTGACCTGCTGTCCGTGCGCACAGACAGCCCGCCAATCGTTGACACATTACGGAAGGAGTTGTCGCAACGCGAGCTACTCATTGGACAGCTTCTTTCGCAAAGTACGATTCGTATTGATCATATGCAAAATAGAGAGATATGACTTCTCCCTAAATTATTACCTTTTTGTGTGTTTTTAGACAAAGAATTGACCAATGCGAAAGAAAGGCAGGAAATTGAACTGACGGCCCAGCGAGCCACTTTGCAGGAACAACGTACGCATATCGATATTCTGGATACCGCTCTAACGAACGCACAAGGCAATGTTGTGCGGCTTGAAGAAGAAGTAAATTGATTTATTAATAATATCGATAAGATCGTATATAAATAATTACATAAAAAAATTTAAATTTTTACATGTAAATAATATATAAAAATAATTATATATACAAATAATTAAAAATTTTACTTTTTATAAAAATTAGAAAATATTGTTTCATTTTTGGTTTCATTAAATTCTAATTTATTTAAAAAAGAAAGAAATTTTATAAATAATCAATTACATTTTACAACAATTACACATTGATGTGGACATTGATTGGAAAATTATTTCTATATGTACAGTGTCGAAAAAAACAAGTGTATGTGGAAAGGGTGGGTCAACTTCAGCGGGCCTTGTCTTCGCTTCAAGCGTCTAGCGATAGACGAGAAGAGACCGAGAGACAACTGAGAGGCCAGCTGGAAAAAGAGTTGCGCGAAGGTGGCGGAAGTGGTAACGGCAACGAGCAAACATCGAGCGGTGAGACGATCGCAGATCTGAAACGACGATTACGTGAAAGGGACGAGAAGATTATGTCGCTTGAGGGCGACGTTGCGAAATGGGAACAACGTTACCTCGAGGAAAGCGCGCTGAGGCAAGCAGCTATCGATGCTGCCAGTTTGCCAAAGTAAGTAGAGTTTTTTTTTCGTCTTTTCCCAACACATTCATGTTTTTTGCTTACACTCTTTGTTTATTCCTGTGATTAGAGACGCAAAGATCGCTGCTCTGGAAAAGACCAGTCAGGACGCAGAGAAATTAATTGCCGAGGCTCGCTCGGAGAAGATGAAACACATGGATGAGGTACATGCTGCGCAAAAGAAATTGGCCGATCTGGAATCTAGGTAAGAGGAATATATTTGAGAATCGCAATGATCGCTATCATTGAGAAAAATATAAATTTTAATAAATATTTGTTTATGTTATATAATATAGTTGAATAAATTTTATAGTTATTATAATTATTATAACTATTATAACTATTTATTATATATAATTCTATTTATAATTCTATTTTATAGTTATTATAACCATAAAATGGTTTATTCAGTTATGTGTATTAATTTTATATATAAACTAGTATAAATATCACTTTATACCATTGCCTTAATTTATACCATTGTCTTTTTCCGAGTGCACTTACTACAGTCTACAGTCATTATACAATGTAATCAACATTTTTTACTCTAACAGAATGAAGGATCTGGAATCCAAACTAGCCGAGAGAGACGCTATGATCAAGGTGCTACAAAAGCATACGTACGACAAAGCGGACAGCAGTAGCAGCAGCGGTGTGGGCAGCTATCCCGCCGCGCATTCGTCTCACTCAAGTACGTCGGCGGATCATCATACCGCGCTGACAAGCACACCGGAACTTGGTAAAGAGACCCTTTAGAAAATGAGATTTAAAAGAATGCTGAAGCAACCAAACTATCGACATTACAGTCATATAAAAATCTCCGAATTGATTAAATGGAATTAAAAATCCTTTTACAGAATAAGGAGACGCAAAATCGATTTTAACTTTTTTTCGATTTTAATATAAAGTTCACGGCATCACTTCTCGTTTTTTTTTTCAATTTTAATATAAAATTTATTGCATCATCTCTCGATTTTGTGTCTACCTTATAAAAGGATTTTTGATGATCAATTTGGAGATTTTTATACGACTGTAATGTCGATAATTTGGTTACTCCAGCATCTACTTAAATTAACTCACCGATAATTCTCTTTCATGAGTTGTGGCAATTTTAATAACTTCCTTCTCTGATTTTTTGCACAAAAAGTGAGCAGCGTACTCGGCGGTGGCAGCGGCTACGGCAGCACCGGCTCCTATGGCGTTACCGACAGTTATAAATATAGAAAGCAGGGCAGCTTTGAGCAGACTAATAAGAGTCTTGATGATCAACTGAAAGAGCTAGATTCTCAGCTACTTAGCAAGGTAGGCAGAATAAAGCGAAGCGTATCGCGTGCGCTCTTTCCATCGGAAACGATTAATTCTCAAAAGCTTTAAAGTCTTGAATAGCATTACGTCATCGCCATTACCATCGAATTTCACTTTGCCCGCGTTGTCTCGCGTTTTTACATTATTTGTAATCATTATTACGTGCGTCTGATATCATTTACATTTTGCTCACATTAATTTTACTTGTGTTTTTTTTTCATCAATAGAGATACACATTAATTTACGGACGATCGATATTTTGAGTTCTTTAGCAACCTTTTTAATAGTAGCCGCTGAATCATGCAAATATTACAGGTCACATATTCGAAGGTATCCTTGCGTTGCTGTGTATGAGGGGGTTTTGTGTTTCTTTCGTTTTTTCCAGTTTTTTTTTTTTTTTCTTTTTTTTTTTTTCTTAATTAAGAAATTGTCTCGAGAGTAGCCAACATGTACATCCATAAAACGAAGAAGAAATCTCAATTGAATCCAGTTGCTCTCACATGACAAATTTAATAGGAGAAAAACGTTACATACTGGCTATTCTCTAGTTGGAGTTACTTGAAACGCATAACGATTTTAATCGCATAACAGTGTGTGATTTAACAATCTAAAATTTTATTTTTACTTTTGTACATTTATTGGAAGAATTATGTGTTATTTTTAATTTTTGAATAACATTCATTGCTTTTGTATACGTGTGCGTGCCTTTTTTGTGCCGTTTATTTTATTTTTATTTATTTTGCCGAGCATATGTATTAACTGTTTGTCAAAATTGTGCTCGAGTAGCTAGCCAAAATAGATCTCACATTTTACACAGATTAATCTTTCTTTTTTTTTTTCAAATTGTTCCACTAATCCCTCCTGACTCTCCCCCATCTTCTCTCCCGTCCGTTCGTTATCCTCGAATGTGCATGTGCGAGCGTTTTATACAGCGAGCACTAACCCCTTTTCCAGGTCCCGGCCTCCTATCTGCAACCCGTGCGTTCTTTCTTTCTTGTTTCAGCGGGCACTTTGCTGTTTTCCAGGATTCTCTAATCCAGGCACTGCGTCGCGAAAAGGAAAAATACCCAAGCCACTACTGGCGGGTGTAGATAGCACAGGTACCTCGAGCACCGCCTCGAGCAAGAGTCGGCTGCTGGATGACTCGTCCGGTAGCGGAGGCGACGTGGTGTCGTCGAGCATAATCGAGTTCGCCAACGCGGCGGCCAGGCTGAAAGGTACTATCTCGCGGCTGTCGGACGGTGCTGGTGGCAAGCCAACCGAGGATATGATGCTGCTCGAGAAGCAGGGTAGAAGCTCGCAGCGGCAACGGATGGCACCTCCAGAGATAGGCGGCGAGCCACGTCGCGCCGGGAGTCTGCCGCCCAGCTCGTTACCACGACCACCAAGGGCACTCAAGGCGACCAGCGCTAACTCTCGCTACTGTCGCCTAAGTGATACGGAAACGCGTAAGAAGTCGGATCCCGGACCGGGGATGCTGGACACGTCGTCCGCGACGAGCGGTGTGGTCAGTGGCGGCGGCGTGAAGATGATCCGCGACTCCTCCGGCAATTGCAGCATTGAGTACGGTAGATTCGACACCGGTGCCACCATCACTGCGAAGGCGTCGCGCAGCAAGAAGAAGAACTCCGTGGAAAGCTTCATGACGAATAGCTCACTGAAGAAATCATCGGTTGGCTCGGGGATGACGAACAGCGGCGGCGGCGGTGGTGGCGGCGGTCATGAGTATGAAAGGCTGCAGTCTGACACGATCATGATCAACAATCGTAAGAAGTCGGTCGGCTGCGCGTTGGAGTCAGCGGTGCGGCACAGAGAGATGCAGAGCCGCTCGTTCATACCGCCGCCAACGTCGTCTCGCACCCGCATAGGCGAGTATGGTCGTCTGAGCGACGGCGAGTCCTCGGTAGCAGCGGTGGCGGCGGCGGCAGCTGCTGTTCTCAAGGGAAGCGGTAACACCTCCTTGAGGAAGCAGACGGGAGCGGGCGGCTCGTCCCGCGGACAGAGCACCGGCAGCATCGTGAGCAGCAAGAGTGGCCGCGACTCTGGTGGTACTGCCAGCAGCGAGGCATCCACGGCCTCCTTGCCGCCGACCAAGGCCAGATCGATACCACGTCCCGGCAATTACCGCATTCAATTTTGAGCGGCTTGTATTTATGTGCGACACCTGGATCGAGAGTCCAGTCTCGGTCAAAGGACCAATCTCGGCTGGAACTGTCTAGGTAGCATGTGTTGGTTCATTACGATTTTTATGTCCGCCGGCAGTGTTAGGCACAGTTTAAAGGCACAGTCGATTTTTTATTATAAATTCTAATAGATAAATTAATTTATTACATATATCTTATATATATATATATATATATATATATCTGTTAAAATATTTATTATTATATATCATATATATCATTATATATCATATAACAGATTTTATCCTGTGATGGTAATCCTCTATTTGGGTCTATTTGTAACCCAAAATGTAATTTATTTTCTTACTAATATTTTATTTAAATTATTTCTCTAATATTTAATGATTATGTTACTGTACAATCATTTTCTGTGAAATTGTTTTTAGAACGTTTTAATTATATTGACTCGAACTATATGACTCGAACGTGTAGTAAATTTGAACAGACCAGCAGGATTAAATCTGTAAAAAAATAAAGAAAATATAGAATTCAACTTTTATATCAGTAAAAACTTGTTAGAGCTTTCACAAAAATGTGAAAATTTTTTTCAGATTTATTTACAATTCGAAACAGTAAATCTGCACTGAAGTTTGAAGATTCAGATGGCGGACGAAGAATAAAATTTCACATTGCTGACGGAAATATTTCCTAAACATATTTAATGCTTCATAACTATTTAAAAAACCAACATGTGCTACTTAAGTAATCTCAAAACGCATAACACGGTTCGACTAGTTAATCTTGATTACCGTCCATCAGATACTCGTTTCGTATCTGAATCCGACGATTTTGAAAAGGATAAATCCGTCTTCGGAGGATTCGTTTTTCCGATAATTCAGAACAAAGGAGTGTACCAAATTGATCCAAAATAGTCAATTAAATAGATTTTCACCAGTAAAATTTTATGAACATGAAAGTCTATTTAGATGACCAATTTTGGCGTACTCCTTATTGAAATTTTGATTGGAATTCGCAATCCTGACGAATTCTCTCTCTCGATTTTACACGTATAATCGCGAGTCTCGAGAGAGAATCTTGGCGGAAGGATTCTGTTTGAATCTTAATTAATTATTTAACTCTAAACCAAAGCGCGACTACCGAACCGTTTCGCATTTCGAGATGACACGACTAGTCTTCTGTTTCGACGACTAGTCCTCTTGAGTTTGAGCGTGTTTCTGATGAGATGAAATTTGAACGTAAAAGCGCAGGAGTCGATTAATGTGAGTCTGGCGCCGAGCGTAAAGTACAAGTTTTCGCGTTAAGTCGACATTTCTCATCAAGTCCCGTCGTAACGTAACCACGGTACGTGTAAGCAACGCGATGTGAAAGATGGCCATAACGGGGAAGCGCCTAACTGGCGCGTCGCGCCATTACGATTACTATTCACTATTTAGTAAGCCAATCGCCAGGCCATAACGGACACGAACACTACGACCTATTAAACTAACGTAGCGCGCGCGCGCGCGCAACGCAGTATATGACCTAGTCATTACCAAAGTAACTTTCTCGATAGAATAGGAAAGAAGAATTGTCTTCCCTGATCGCGTTTCGCGTATAACGGTGGCCTTTTAGGGGGTAACATTCTCCCATGCGAAGTGCCTTCCTCACGTGCGATTCGCTTCTTATTGCAAACGTGCGTCCCCGATTTTCTTTTCTACGAAAAGAAAAACGGGTAAAAGTTTTCTATTTCGATTTTTTTATTTGGAATTTTCTATTCCAACGCAAGCATATTATGATTCCTCAGCTCCGAAGAATCGATAATTAAATCTGGGCACCGAGGAGGGAGAGAGTCACAAGTAGAAAGGAACTTCGACGACGCATTTTCATTCTGAAACAAATTCAGAGTGTTTACTACTTGGAAAAACGTAGAAGACCTGGAATTATCAGGTTTTCTTTTTACTTTCGAAAATCAGGACTTAAGATAAATCCCTTCCCATATTGATGCTTCAAAATTCTTTTTAGCTTCAAAACAGGTCATGATCAAAATTGATGCTTGACATTCATTTGATACTAGCCTATTTTGATATTAAAAATGCGTCGAACATCAGCATGAAATTATTCTATATATCTTTAGGGACTTTTTGGAATTTTATTTTTTAATTTTATTTTTAAATTTTATCCTTTCTGAAAACATTGTTTTAATTTTTCTTGATAATGCAAAATGTTGAGAATCAATAATATGTATGTGGCATATACATCCACATATATTCTTGTATATCTCGCGAGTTCTTATTAAACAAATCAGAAGACAATATTCAGCAATAGAGTAGCTCATTGATACTACATTGTATATAATGAGCCTTCTCTGTACTACTCTACAAGCTCCATTTATAAAAAATAATAAACATAGTCTCTCGGAATCTCTGTTTTTTATCACTGAAAAAATAATCTTAATATAATCATTTTTTTTCTCAGTATATTAATTTTTAATATATAATTTGTGTTACTCTAATTTAAGTTCAAAATTGCATTAAAAATTCTCTAGCCTTGGCTGAAATTTTATACAAAAATACGTGGAAAATTCTTAGAATTTTTTTTACAAGATTTCAGTAAATATCTTGATGTTCTTCTCTCTTTTCTCGATTTGGATGAAGCTTGAAGATACGCACGACGCGTAATGCATGTAATGCACGTTATTCGATATAGAGACAATACTTCTTTTCGCGTAGCTTTATCGTATATAATAATCTTTCCTGGAGATCACGTAGATATAGAAAGTCAGATTATCTCATTTACCTAGCTGTTATGATTATTTTGACGTTATTATTTTTTTCTTCAGGGCGCGTGACGATTGAGTTAGTCCCCCCGCGCTTAGAACAAAAAAAGAACGAAGCGATAAACGAAAAACGCTAAAGTGTAAACTTTATTAGGTATATTATCTCTTGCGATATGTCTATATATATTATATGCGTCTTTGTATTCTGTTACAATATTTGTACAATCCACTGTACATCATTGATACGAAGAAAAAGATCTTCTCTAGAACTGATAATAAAGAGTATTTACTATCTGAAAAAACCTAGAATTTTCAGGGAATATTTTTACTCTTGAAAATCAGGAATTTTCACGAAACTATCGGTATTCATAGAAATTTTTGAAATTTTACTTTTAAATTTAAATTCCGTCTTTTTAAGAAGAGTTTTTTTGATTATTTTTTCTTGATAATATACAAAATGTCGATAATTATAATTATATTAATATAATTAATAATATATTTATTATAATTATATATTATATTATTATAATTATATATTACATAAAATGTTCTTCAATCCTACTTGGAACTTTAAATGAAAATACCTGAAAAATCCGGGAATTTTTTTATAAGGATTCAGTAAATACTCTGACAAGATCTTTTGGATTCTAATTAGATCTAATGTGCTTTAATAATTTGACCATTAATTCGTTAATCTCTTGAATCGATTTCCTTTATTTATATGAATATGGGAGAGCGAATTATAGAAAATCGCAGCAGATTATATATATATATATATATATACATGCACATATACATTATACAAGGTGATTCTTAATTATATGTTAATACTGTAGAAGATAAAAATTCTTTATTCTTTTAATTAATATTTTCAATTTTTATTCCAAACTGAAATTCATTTCTGTACTGATGATGATCAAATCTTGATCGAAATGTTTATTTTATGTTTTAACATATTAATTCGAAATACATTATTTTATCTCTTAAACATCTTGAGTTGTGGCTATATGCTCCTTAATTGTATGTTTATATTATTAAGCCACCTTCAAAAAGTTTATAAATGAATTTATTTCTCTTTAACTAAAATTTTTTCTATCAATCTTTTAATTTTTTTATTAATTAATAAAAAAAATATATTAAGTCCTGAAGATTCCACAATTCTTTTCTATCATGAAATATTTAACGTAAGATGTAGGTCATTATATCTTGTAGAATAAACGCAATCATAAACAAAACCAAAGTAGTAATATCACTTATTAAATTTACAAGCAATTTAATAATTTTTTATATTAATTTTTTTAATTGTTGCTTAATCTTTTATATAATTTTTCTGAAAGAAAAGATAAAAAAATATATAAATATATAAATATACATAATTTTTAATTATTCGAAATAATAATTGTAATGTAAATACGTATGATTAAAGACTTTATAAAAAATTTCCAAAATTACAAAAAAAATGTTCGGAAAATAAAATTTGAATGACCTATGTTCGAATGATACTTTTTTGGCCTCTGAATTCATTCTCTGAAGTAGAGAATACCTAATTACAGAATCACCTTATGTATCATAAATGTCTCCTAATATAATTCACCGTATTTATTTGTGTTACATATTGGAAATTAGTTATCTAATATATGCACGCGTACGCGCTTAATGTATAGTTCTGTTTTCCCTTTCCCGGAATACTTATAGAGCGTTCATGTAATACGGCGCAATTAAGCTAAATTTTCTTTCGAAACTTGTAACATATGGATACGGACCGATTGTGATGTAGCTACGATACGTGCAATTAAGATAGGGCTCTCTATTTAAGAAAAGAGAAAAGAAATAGATATTATAAGGTAACTGCGACACAAAGATCGCAAAGTAGCTCGAGAATTCGGAATTGTCGAAGGAGGCTCTTGAATAAAAGTCGAGATGCGCGTTTCTCTTCTCGGGAGTGATACATAAAACAACCCGACAAATGAATAGTAAGGCAAGCGCGCATATATGTTATTATCTGATGCCGTGTAGGTAATGATCTTTCTTTTTCCTAATCCAGCAACACGAAAATTGCGAATCGCAACCGATCGGCTTCCGTTTCTTCATAAACTTCATTTTCGAAACATTTCCCGTCTCTCGACCGCGTGAGGAGAGACGTGAACGAAGCGAGGATATCGCGAGGATCCAGTGTGCCTTCTTATATCTGCCCTGCAGAATACAAACAGTTAATATTACATAAATATTATAATTTTCCACTCAACACTATAAATTTAACGTAACCAAAGAGTTCTATGATATATTGAAGCATGTCTTCTACTAAATTATAGGAAACTGTAGCTTGATAGATAAAAGGAAGATAAATGAATGCTTGTCTTTCTGCAAACAGCATCAGTCAGTTAATGAGTTCTAACAAAGAAAACAGTACAATATTAAACAAAGTATCTTGTAAGACCATAATGTGAATACACAATGAATAGATAATAAAAAGTCAAGCGGGTCTTTAATGCTTAAATAATTCGATATAAATTATACAGCTATTTTTATTATAAAACTTTTGTATAAAATATTTTTTGATATCTCAAATAGTTTTTAAGATATAACGAAAAAGGTGAAAACTGCTTATAAAAGAGTGATTTCATCCCTTCAAACCGTTTTTTCGCCGCAATTGATATTTTCTAAATTTTTTTTATTCTATTTGTACACAAAATTTCATTAAAATCAGTATTTGCATCTCACAAGGTTCCTTTTAATCTATATTGTTGAAAAAATTATAACATTGAAATAATATAATGATTGAAGTGATGCTGTTTATATTTTGCGGGGCAAGAATCCAAAATACCAAATTGCGACGTCACCAAAGAAACAAAAAAAAGAACGTTCTGCGAGAGCGCCCGCGGGCTGCGCAACTCGTTACCTGCATGTCCACGTAATGATTTTGTTATCGTTCCTATAATATTTAAAGCGGAACTTGGGAAAGTACGCCAGGCAGAGAGAATGTGATTCTGCTTAAATCGGGCGGCAGTACCTGGTACGCCGCCTGATCGTTTTTCGCTCTCTATTTTTTATACGGCCGTTCGATAATCAGTTCTGATCACTCATCGTCATATCTGTTACGGCAGTCATCGGCGTCACGCCCCGTCGAGATTACTACTTTGTCGTATGAAGTTCTGTTTCGATAGCTTTACCATACGCGCTGTTACCATTATAGAATCTGTAGAGCTTTCTGTGGCCTTGCGAAAATTGTCTCCATCAATCTGCGAAGAAAGTGCGTGCGTCGATCGATGCTCCGTTTTGTGCTGATTGATTTAACGAAACGTTTTTTTTCTCAATATTTTGTACTCGAAAGAATACTGGCAATTTTACTCGATGTAAAAAAAAGAAACGTTTGAATTACAGCCCCTCTTGTAAACTGTGCGTTTATTCATTTTTTTTTACAATAGGAAGGAAATCATTTCAAGATCGATTTAAGTAAAGTTTTAAGATATACTCTGATTATACTCTGTTCAACGAGAGAATCGAGAATGATCTCGGTTTGCGCATAGCAGGCAATGTAACGCTGTATAACACTGAACACCTGCGCAAAATGGACGAGTTTTCATCCGATCCGAAGTTATTCTCTCGTTGAACGGAGTATAGTTTATCATTTTGGATGCATTTACAATGTTTATTTCTCAAAAATATAAGAATAACATCTTATTATAGACACTTATCTTAAACTCCAAAGGAATATTGAGGAACTTTTTGTTGTCTATTGTTGCTGACAACTGAAACAATTTGTCTTCACCAAATAAACTCATGAGATGTAATCCTATTTCTATATAGAGCTAGATCTAATTTCATGTTCCTAGCGACGAGGAACATTGAGAAATATGATACTTTTATGGAAACAGGCAATAGAAATGTAAATGCTACTCTATGTTCCTTTAGTGCAGTTTGTCCAATTTGATTTCTGATGCAAAAACGCAAAACTATTAACGTAAAAAGATTCAATGTTAATAGGATTTTAGAACTATAAAGTGTTGATAAGCGTCACTTAAATACATATTAATATTTTAGTCCTCGAAATTTTATTCACATTGAATTTTTTTGCGTCGATGAATTTACGTTTTGATTCCGGAGCTTAAATTAATAAAAATAGGACAGACCTACTTTAATGAATACGTAGCTTAATGCTTTTCTAGTCTTCTCATGTCTTATTTTCTTTCATCGTTTTCTTTTATGCCTGTACGATCTGTCTCTGTGTCTCGTATCGTCATCATCGTCCAGTCTTTTCCTCTCGTTATCACGATGCCGACGTTCCCTATCATCGTCCCTTCTACCTCTCCTTTCCAATCTCTCTTCACTATCTCTTTTTCGGTCATTGTTCTCTTCCCTCTTGTTTCTTCTTTCCGATCTGTCTTCGCTATGATCTCTCCTCTGATTACTTCTATCCCTATCTCGTCGTTCCTCCCGTCTTCTTCTATCTTTTCGCTCGTTATCGTACTTATTTCTCTCATGATGGTTATCATATGATCTATCTTCTTTTCTTCTGTCTCTGGTATCTCTGTCTTCTCTTCGGCGCTCGTGCTTTCTGTGTTCGGAACCACGATCTTTATCATTTTCCTTTCTTTTTCCTTCCTCTTTACTTTTATCGTTGTCATGATCCTTATTATGCGATGCATCAGGTTTCCTTGAGGACGAATAATTGTTCTCGCGTTTCTTTGGCTTGTCGTCCTCGTCAAAATATCGGATACCTTTCCCCTTGCCACGCCAACGCATCTTCGCGACTGATTGCGAGAAATCCACATGTATTCTTCGGTCGTCGATCAGAACATTGTCCATCTTGAAATATGCATCCTCGCAGCTCTTACGATCCGCGAATTCGATGAATGCGTACTGCAAGGAGTCGCCCGTTTGATGATCTCTTATAACTTCACAACTGCAAAGTTAATGAATCATAAAATTTAATAAAAATATGTAATATATAGTTATAATAAAAAAATTAAGATATATCAAATAAAATAAATGAGAAAAAATTAAAATTAGAGGTAAATAGGGGCTCGTATGATTGCAATGTAATTTAACGATATCGTGACTTATTTCGAGCTTTTTAAACAAATGACTTAGAAATATATTTAAATAGATTTTTTAAAAAATACAAGTAATTTAAAAATACAAATAATTTAATATAAAATTCAATATATAATATAAACGTTAGAAAAAAAATTAATTGATAACAAGAATGTTAACCTATAATACGTAATTAAAATAATGAAGTACACACAAAAAATATTAATTACTTGTTTCAAGTATTTAAAAAGTTCGTATATCCGCAAATCTGTTATTCTTCCAATCACAAAATTATTAAATTAAATTTGATTATATAAAATCGCTTTTTTGATCAAATTTTATATTAAAAAAAAAATAATTTTGTGTTTTCAATACATAATAATATTTTCTTTTTCTCTTTTCTCTCTGTTTAAAATTTATAACATATATTTTAGTAAAAGTATATTTTAATATTATTATACAGAAAATATTATTTGTTAAAGATACTATTACTTGAACGAAAAAAAATTAAGTATTCATTTTTTTCTTAGCAATAGAATAATATTTTTCTGTATAAAAGCAAATTACATACCCAACAATTTTTCCGAAACGACTGAAGATAATTTCAAGATCATCGTCGTTCGTGACTGGATTTAATTTACAGACAAACAAGACGTTTTCCGGCGGAGCAATATCCGCGTCTGGTATATCACCCACAATTTCTAATATCGTGGCTCTCGCCTTTGCTTCCTTGTTTTTTTGCATTTCCATGATCTCCTCTGTGGTCATGCCACCGGTATCGTCAATTGCTTCATCTGCTCCAATTCTATCGCTCTAAACATGAATAAATATGAATTAAAAAAACAGATAAAGAAGGATAAAGATAACAAGGATAAAGATTTGTTAAAAAGATATATTGAAAACTTACACTTATAATAAGTAAAAAGCATGAAAAGAAATACGTTTGTTAACTTATTTAGCCTAGCAACTATGATCAAATTTATTTAATATCTCTTTTACGTGCCTTTTTATCTTATTCAATATAATCTTGACAGACAATGAAAGTACATCAAATGTACATTCATCAAATCAATAAATCAAAAAGAATATGATGGGATTGCAGGCTCTTTTATTTTTGAAATGCATACCATTAGAGCTTCCTTTGTAGGTTCCGGACTTCTGTCCGGAACTACAAATCCCACAGGATTGTCAAACGGATCTTCCAAGATGACGGTATGAGATATTCTTATGTCTTGATATGGCCTTTGATCTCCATCGCAGATAGTCTCGTTAAATTTGAGAATCACTTCTAATCCTTCTGTTATCTCTCCAAACACACAGTGTTCATTGTCCAAGGATTGTAGCTCTGATCCTAGCGTGATGAAGAACTGGGAGCCCAGCATGTTGTTCCCACAATTTACCATGGACAACAAACCTACACGGCTATGTTTGATCTTTGGCATCTGTTCGGCCTCATAGTAACGGGCTTCCTCACCCAATACAATTCCATATATGCTCTCTCCGCCCTTTCCAGTGCCAGTAGGATCACCGGTCTGTGCAATGAAGTTGGTTTGCACTGAGTGGAAAAGATTCCAGTTGTAGTACTTTAGTTTGCACAGCTTCAGGAAATTCCGTGTGGCTATAAAGATAAAAATAATCATGTAGAGAAGAAAATTTGTTCTTTATAAATGTATAAATGTTCTTTATAAATGTATGCTGTACTTTGTGCACTCAAAATAGATAATAAAAATTAAAAAAATAGATAATTAGACATTATAAGAAAGATGAAAGACAAAAAATTCAATAAAACAAAAAGATTACTAAACAGATCTAGATACAGAGATATAATCTAAATTCAATTTAGTGTGTACAACATATTTTAATATTTATTTTTATAAATTATATATTATTTATTTATTATTTATTTATTTTATATATTATTTTTATAATTTATGAAAAAGTACTTACTTTGAGGGCGTTCCTCAGTGTACAGGTCCACTGTGAAATCTCCTATGGTAGTTTCTATCACTACAGCCATGTTTTCCTTACAAATTTTTTAATTGTTAAGCAATGATTCCAATCTTTCCTACAAAAAATAATTATTATTTCGAAATGAAGCTGTTAAGTTTCTTGTCCAATCTTAATATATATATATATATATATATATATATATATATATATATATATATATACTTGCTAGACATTATATATAAATCCAACTCTTTTTTGATTGATCTCTCTGGTTGGAAGTGTCTTTTATCACTTTAGAATGCAGCAAAAGGTCTCTTGCTTTATGTTATTATTTCTCTAATCATCTGTTTCACACAATTTTTCAATCTTCTTTAACAAATTTATATATAAATGTACAAAGAACAGTCAACAAACTAGAGGTCTGTTTTCTGTGGCTGAACTAGTGTACACTTTTGGAATTTAAAGTGAGATAGATATACATTTGATATTTGTTTATAGCGAGAAAGAGAGTTCTAGTGCAGAAACAGAAAACAGATCAAAGGTTAGGTGTTAGATTAGGTTAATGTAGTAAAATTTATATCTAGAGGTCGCGTCTGTTGCAACACATCACATGATCACATACACGCAAAATTCAAATTTCAAATGGTTTCAAATTCGTTTGCCATTTTAAGTTATTCTAAGTTGCTATCCAAGCTGTTGGTCGATCCTTTTCAACGATTTCATCTGAATTGTTGTCTCATTTTTCTTTGGAAATTTTTTTCGAAGCAATACGAGAATTATAATTGATGAAAAATTAAAGAGACTTCCTTCTTTCCATGATAAGGTTATACAAATTATTTAAGAATATTTCATAATTATATTTAATAATCTCTATATTTAATAATAATATATACCGATATATTAAAATAATATTTATACATTAATGATTTTGTGACTATATATAATTATATACGTAAAAATATACAATATATTCCACATAAATATATAAATATATGATATAATATTTATATA
>Ga0157363_1001304_pt1 | contig 20666 bp, 10 predicted proteins | sample AttsexASBM1_FD_111477 | JGI IMG/M metagenome (GOLD analysis project Ga0157363, IMG submission 111477) | Fungus gardens microbial communities from leaf cutter ant in Ribeirão Preto, State of São Paulo, Brazil - Atta sexdens ASBM1 | ecosystem: Host-associated > Fungi > Mycelium > Unclassified ... | reverse complement strand
TTATGTGGTCAAGTGTGAAATTAATTTACATATGAAGTATTGTTAAATTAGTACATATCTCTTATACAAAACAAGAATTATATCAAGAAATGGCCATGACGATAAGAACTAACCGCAAAAGCCATAACTATCGCATCGTTACTGTTAACCTACTTGATAATCGACTGTAATATACATATCTTTAACTCTCATTTTTTGAGGATGCGTCATAAAATAGTGACGATTATTTGAATATGATATAATATTTATAGAGAGAAATAATTATCCAACACGTGCATCTACGAATTATTAATTTCTGATTACATCTCATGCATTACATCAGTTTGTTATCGCAGGATAATTGAAGTGCAGCAGTTTAACACATATTCATTAGAGCGAGTTTAAACGTCGGCGATAATCAATTTTTTAATATTTTGTTCGTAAATGATCTGTTTATATAGACAACATTCAAGATAGAAAGTGTCATTCGTTAAATTAAATAATTACACTGACACTGGTTGAAAAGATTACGCTTTACATTATTTAAATTGAACTTTTATTTCCTGAATTTTTAGAAGTATAAAAAAGATTGTAGCAAAGCATAGTGCAAACAGAAAAAAAAACGGTAGTTCAGCAGGTTTTTAGTAGAAAGGAGAGTGGTTAAAAATTTATCTGCTGACATAGCAGTTCTGCAGATGTTCTTCTGTCGAGTGCATGCTGGTGCAAATTTCAGCGAAATCTAACACGTGCTCTTCCGATATATCGCTATGTTATCTTTAAATTATATAGTGTAATATAAAACACCTATTGTTTGCAATACGATTTAAATGAAATTCGATCTCGTTCTTTTGAATTATCGCAATGTTTATTTCGTATAGATAACAAAATGCTCATCAGCTTCAAAATACAATATTCAGATTGCCAAGCAAGTGAAAAATATCGAATATTGTTTTGTTTAAATTTTGACGATAAAAATAATGTACATAATCATAAATATTATTTAATACAATTCGAGAGCATTGCTTGTAAATACAAATCGATTCTTGGAGCTACACTTTTAGACGCCTAGATATTTTCTGTGTAATTCATTATCAACTTCCTTCGTGCTGTCAACGTTCCAAATTTTCCTTCAGACAAATTAACTTGACCTAATACTAATTCTAAGAATTTACAGTGATATAATGAAGTGAGCTGCACGATTGTCTCTTTTCATTCCCTTCTAAAATATAACACGGTAAAGTGAAAAAGAGAAATGTAGCAATGCAAATAGCAATAATATAAATTATAATGAATATCTGTTTCCCTTTCTAAAAAAAGTTAACTTCTGAATTTTCTTCTATTATAATTAACGTGTTCTATTTCATAGTTATCTTACGCTACTCCTATAATATTTTAATAGTTTAATACTATTTTGTAGCTATATATATATACTTTGCGTTTAGCAAATAAATATCGAAGAATTCACAAGAAATGGCAATGACGTGCAAGAAACTTAATAACTGTGGAAGATTTTTTGATTTATATAAACTATAATAAAAGCTGCATCGACTGTTAGCGCGAAGGAAAAATATGAAGTGATTATAAATATGAAGATTAGATATGTTCGACAGATAATCATTGCACAGTCGATTAGTATTCGATTTTATGATCTAGAGTGCAACGAGAGAGATCAGGGCAGTCCAGGGTCGTCGCGTTTGACCCCACTTTGCCACATCCTATTTAGACCACTTATGAATCATATTAACATACCACCTTCATGTATGGTATCTACGTGAGAGTGATCACGATAAGTGACAGGACCTTATTCTTCAATTAATTTCGATTTTGTTGATTTTGTCCTGACAACTGTAATCTGAGGATATAATCACTGAAATATCTGATCATCGGGATGTATCGCGGATATAAAAGTCGCGTTAAATAATGGCCTTCACGTTGAAGAGAAATATGGTCGTCTATCAGGTCTTGTCCAGTGACAGTTCATGCGGCAAAAACTGGTTATTCTGTGCACGTCTGCATGATACGATGTCTTTTTAACGGGAGAGTAATCCCAATATTGAATTACTAATTAGCAATGTAGTCGAGGTATGCATACGTTATGACTCAGAGTTTCTGCTTTATGTCAAACGTGTAATTCGCACAGCTAATTCCTGCAATTGTTATTTCATATAAGAATCTGTGATTCATGCACTGTTAAATCTATAGTATTAAATTTAACCTAATTTAAGTTGCCATTGCTCCTACTCAATATCGTTATTTTATACTGAAACAATCCATACAGGACGCCAACAGTTATAATAAAATCAATGCTTAGTCAACATTATAACTGGCAAATGATTGGCTGTCAAATGATGACCACAATTATGTCAGCCAATATTGGTTAAATTTAATACTATTACAATATCAAATTTAACCACTGTTTTAATATAGAATAACATATTGAGCCAGTGGCAATATAAATTAAATGACATATATGACAGACTACTTTAATCAAATTGTAATTATTGCAGCATTTGGGAACGTTTGGTAAAATCGAAAAAAATTTCTACCAAATTTACCGGAACTTTTTCGTTAAATAACTCGATCGAACAGTGCAGCTTTATTATCTTTTCCTTTTTTTCAGATATGCTGCACGTGACATCGACACATTGTTATCGCATATGATTGACGTGTTCCGCGCGCGAATCACGAGGACGATAAATTCCGTTATCACTCGCTCGCGTCCGAGTTGGGCCTATCGACCCATCGTTTTCTTTTTTCTGGCAACAGATTTTTCGCCCCAGTTGAAGCGTGCCGTAAATTAAACGACATGCGACGCGCAGACGAGGGTGTGTCACTTCATGGACGAGTGGCCCCGTTCGATTAAACGCGAGCTCGCATCATGAGTTTCGATTCTATTCGAGCTCGATTCTATTCGTACTACAGCGAGGAGCAGAGAAAGTAGCGTCGGCATGTATTGTTGTAAGCCGGAAATGTTGAGTCTAAAACGTACAATTTGTTTAAAAAATTTTTTTGAGGAATTACTTTCGCTACGCTTCATTCGTTCACGCTTCTGTCGTATTGTCGTGTCGCTATCTAATTTAAAAATAGGCATTTCTTGCTACTCTATGGATTGTCTGGCGGATTCCAGAGTCGGAAGTATCATTTCTAAAGCAGAGGACCTCGACAATTCTCTTCTTCTGTATAAAGCGGATGCGTTTAACTTGGTCTGCCTACGCGCAACGAGGATTCTGTCGACTTTAACTCATGCGACGGTCTGATGACGTCGAATGTATGAAGAGAGCTGTGATGTCATCGTATATTTTTAAGACACAGGGAATCTGGCCTTTACCTCTCGGCTTTGTGTGATGTCATGCACATTTTCATCTTTTTCAGCCATTGATTTATATAAATGCCAACGGCATTTATATAAATGGCACCGGTATTTGTTTTCGTTTCATTTGAATTCGCGTGAAATTCTCTCACGAAGTAAAATTGTTTCCTCGAGAGAACACATTTCTTGCGTGATTTATACTGGATATAACTTGACATTTACAAAATGAACGTAAGGAGAGTTTAAATGCAACGGAAGTATTAAAATTTGTGAAAATTTGAAAAGGAATTCCTTAACTTATTAGTCATAATTATTTAGCAAATAAAATTTTCGCTTTCTATTAAAATGTCCAACCGATATTATCCAAAAATAAATTTTTACGTACAGGAGACTTAATTAAAAGCTTAATTCTTTTCAGTATTTTAACTTTTTTTATTAATTACTCCGGAAAATAGTTGTTCCTCTTGATAGGTAAAAATCGACTGCGTTACCGGCATCCGCCACGGAATTCGCGGTTGATGAGTAATTAGTCGACTTTCTCTACATTCGCAGAATGAAAGAATTCCGTTTCGCACCAACGGGACCGAATAAAAATGCATGTGCAGCTTCCTGCATACTTTTTTCTTCTATGTACACATCATTAAGTCGAAACGAGCGCAATCTTTATACGAACAGCTGGATTCCGTGCAGCAAACGCAAACAGAAGTAAATTATTAGTTCTGCCTCTCTAAATATTGATTGTGCTATGAGTGAACACAACACTCCCTTTGCGCATTTCATGTGATCCGGCCACGCGCGTAACGGCACTACAGATACGCCATAATTTATCGTGGAACGCGTTCAAAACAACCGATAACTCAATAAAGGCGTCACATTCATCGCGCCTTCTCGTAGTTGAATCATCAAACGATCGAACTGGGTAAGCACTCGTTCCAGCAAGATTTTTCATTCGTACATTTCGTACACACTCGTCGTAAAATACTTGCGATCATTATTTTTCTATTTAATTATTCTCGTGACATACGAACTTCCGCGATGTACACACGGGATGACGGAAGCGAGAACATTCAATCCACCACGTAACAATTTATATAATAAGGTCATGCAATTTGCGTCACCATGGTAGAATAAATTATGCTGCTCGTATTCGGTTGAAACGTTCATTATTCGCGTAATGAAACAATGAAGAATAGCATAACGATAATATAATGAAGAAAACGTGTTATATATGCATGCAGACGCGAAGTGCCGATTAAGTCAGAAATCAAAATCGACTAATGAATAATACATCCACGTTATTCGTACGTACATACATATTCGTGTCAAAACGTGCTCGTGTTTCGGCTGACATGTTTGCTTCAATCGATCGCGATATTAATTCGTGATGCGTACAAATAGAACATAATGTGTTACAAACATAATCCACAATGACAAATACGTGCACGTGTAAGTATAAAAAGAATTGTTTTAGTAGGAAAAAAAAAAGAAAACATGAAGAACTTTTTGGCAGCATTTAATAACTAAAAGATGTAAGAAGGAAAAAACGTAAATACAAACTTTCATGTGTTTAAAATTGTAAGTTTGATTTAAGAACTTTTATGTATATATAAATAAATATTAAATTTAATATTAGGTATTAACAGAGTGGAATACAGACCTGGGAAACCGGGAAGTCAGGAAAATTGAAATTGGTCATGGAAATCGAGAAAAATCAGGGAAAAAATCTGGAATTTCAAAATTTGCTTACAATTTTCTTAAACTGCTTCTATTCCAAATAATTGGAATCTATTATATTCCATTATAATTTTTTAAATATTATATTTGATGTTTACAGTTCAAAACTTGCACTTTAAACGATTTTAACAAAATAATTCAAATTTATATTTTATTCAGTATTTTTATTTGATCCCTTTTTTTGTCGTAATTGTATTCTTTTTTTCAAAACTAATTTATTTTTTGCGTTTTTAATAATATAATTTTCTACAATCTTTGAATCTAAATGTTAAAATGTACATATTTTATATTAATCATAGAAAATTTTTCATTTTTATTTGGAAAATCTGAAAATCAGAGAATTTTAAAATTCATTTTCAGTGGCAATCCTGATTTAAATATAATGAATATGTCGTTTTTTTGCTACAATAATGATATAATTAACAAATTGTCATTTTTAATTACTTATTTGAAAAAAAAATAAAAGCACATAAAGAAAAAAGAAAAAACTTACTTTAAAAAAACAATTTTATTCTTCTGTAATTAGTAATTACATGAAAATTGTACTTTAAAATTAATATTACAACATTAACATTAATTAAAAATATTTAATTTATTTTCTAAAAAATTTACTTTTTTAATTAGTGTACACAGCAAATGAGTGATATTAACAATTAATAAATAATGATTTGATTAGTTATTTATTTTTACCTTTATATGTTTCTCATTTAAAAATATATAATTTCGACATTTTAGTATTAGAATTTTCATTTCAAAATGACTTCAGGAAGTTACCATTAACAGTTGTCACGTGCAGTCTAGGATAAGTCAACTGTCCTTAATCTGCCATTTAGCTTTACGATCAAAGCTATCTCAGATCCGGACATCGGTTCGTTGAGACTCAGATTATTCTGGATCTAAACTGTTTCAATGGAAAACTATTATAGAACGCGCGGATAATCTTTCAGAACACGAGCATTGTAATGCATCCTTTCCGCTGATGGCGACAGGTGCATTACGTAACTGCTGAAAGTTAACGCTCTATGAAGACCACGTGGAGTGGGAGATGCGAGTCGCCAGCGGAAAGGATGTTAGTGTAAACGCACTCAAAGAAATTTCGAATGATCGTCACGCACGAGAGTACATGACTCATGATGTCTTCTCGTTATTTTTAGCTCGCATCCTCGTACATTTGCCTACACTTGAAAAAATTCACACAATGAGTTAACAATTTTTTAACACGTTCATCCAACAAGTTTTATTTATCTGATCATATACGTCAATGATAGAATTTTCATTATTATATATAATGATAACATTCTTTACTATAAAATTATTCTCATATATTAAATTGTATTTTTTATTTTACATTATTATTTAATTATTTAATTATTTAAATTGTTTAAAATTTAGATGACGGTTATTTTTACAAATATTTTTTGCAAATGAATAAATTTCTAATACTAAATAACAAGATTATAAGTTGAAATTAAAAGTTTTTTGATACAATGATTCTTTGCAAAATAATTTAATTTTTGAAATTTCCGATTGTCACTTTATTATATATATAAAAAAAGATATAAGATTAGGATTGTTGTTTAGTCATTCTCAGTGTTTAAAAATATTTCACTACAATATAAAACTACAATATAATTTTTCTAAAGACCTAAATTCTTTATCTTGTTACTTTGATAATAGAATGAGTTAGAACATCAAAAGCAAGTTATGATTATCCCTACTAAAGATTTACAAATATTACAAAAAAAGAATGTTTAAACGTTTGCTGGAAAGCTATTATTTTGTCATAAAACGGTAGAAATTTCATTTTACGCGAATGCTCGCCAATCAGTTAATTTACAATATTACTGTCGGATAGATTATTTGGAATGGGAAGCTAATGATCCGTGAAAACATTTAATAAAGGAAAACGCTCTCTTGTTTCAGGTAAAACGTTTTGTCAATCTTGTAAGAAGAAGTGCAGTGGGGAGGTACTGCGGGTTCAGGATAAATACTTTCACATAGGGTGCTTCAAGTGTGCCCAGTGCAACGCTAGCTTAGCACAGGGTGGCTTCTTTGCACGTGAAGGTTTCTATTACTGCACTAAGGTGAGTCACATTTTATTCGACATTTATTCTTCAATTTTTTTAAATGTAACGTGTTTGTTATTCTGTTTACTAGGATTATCGGGAGCGTTGGGGTACACGTTGTGCTGGTTGCGGGGAGTATGTGGAGGGTGATGTGGTGACAGCTGGCGAGAAGCATGCATTTCATCCAAATTGTTTCCATTGCCAAAGATGTCGGCAACCGTTGCTAGGACAGGGAACAAAAGTGTCTCTTGTTCAAGGTATGTGATGTAAAATTATTTACGACTCATTGAGGGCTAGAAATTGAGGCAGAATCCAATCTACATCTTTGTTTAATGCGTACTGCGTTGACATAATACAGCGTTTCTTATACGAGAATACCGACAAACGCATGAAAGATTCACTAATTCTAATTGTCAACAATTTCTCTATCAATTGTGGATTACGATGCATAAATGAATTATTGTGTAACCGATGTGATCTTTGATACAGCTTTCACAATTAGTGTAGTAGTCAATCTGTTAAAGCAAATTGCCACTTAGGCTTATCGTTACTCCACCGTTACAAGGCCGCGCGCATTTACTATGTACATACATACGTCCTTGTGACAATTACGCGACCAAAGGTAAAAATCCGACATGACGTGCATCTCTTTATTGTGTACTATAACGATGCAAGTCACCCATTTCTAAGAAATTAAGGCCGATTGAACGTTACGAATAAATTACGCTGGATTTCACATCTAGTCCCTCATCAAGAAAGTCGTTAAGAAAATGAAAATGAATTCCGTCCATATAATTTAGGAAATGTCAATTAAAATAATTTATTAAAGAAAATTTTATTTTTATAAGCTTTTATCAATTCAAGTACATTCTATATTTTTTCGAATTTTTTAAATTTCTCTTAATTATTATATTTTATTGCTATTAATAAAGTAATAATTTATCGAATGTTGTGTCATTTTTGTAATGTGATCAACATAATAAAACCAAGTGATCTTAAACTAGTTTTTTCAAGTGAAAAAAATTGCAATAATAAATGAAACTGAATGACAATTTTCATAAAATGGACAATTGCAAGCAATACAAAGGTTAATGATAACGTTTTGGGATCCGTTACCGGATCTTAATCTTCATTAATTATGCATTATTCGTAGGTCAAGCGCTATGTCACCGATGTGTCGGTATTCCGGTTCGCGAGGCCTCCACGCCGATTGGCAATAGCGCCAGTACCAAAGGTGGCGGACACGCTGACCCTGGTGCTTGCGCCGGTTGTGGAAACCAATTGAGGGAAGGTCAGGCATTGGTCGCACTCGATCGTCAATGGCATGTCTGGTGCTTTAAATGTCATAGCTGCGACACTGTACTCCACGGGGAATACATGGGAAAGTAAGTTTCGCATTGATTCACATCTATCTTTTCATCTTAATTATATACAAGAATATTAATCAGGAGACACGAGCGTTTCGTATGAAGTACATTTTTTTAGTATATACTTTTGTGAAAGAGATGCTACAGTGTCTCTCCTTTATAGAAGAATATTAGTATAGCTTTCATAAAAATAAAATATTCTTTTTAAATAAATTGATGTTATCGACAAACGCACATATTGGAGAAGATTATACATTATTCTAAAAATATGATATCTTCTTTATGTTTATATTTAGGATTGGGATTCGATAGTTATAGAATTGGAAAAATATAAGAATAAAGCTTTTAGAGAAAAAAAATATCTAATAAGTGTTTTTTAAATTTATTTAAGTTTTTTTTAAATCAACACAAAAACAGTTAAAAAGGATGGGATTTAAATTTTAAATGAACCGTAACCATTAAAATTTTTTTCGACAGAGACGGCGTGCCTTACTGCGAGAAAGATTACCAGAAGCAGTTTGGAGTAAAGTGCGCCTATTGCAACCGTTACATTAGCGGCAAGGTTTTGCAGGCTGGTGATAACCATCATTTTCATCCAACGTGTGCGCGCTGCACAAAATGCGGCGATCCGTTTGGCGATGGAGAGGAAATGTATTTACAAGGTGCCGCCATATGGCACCCACGCTGCGGTCCAGGACCTACCGGACCCAATGGCATTGTGAATGGACACGGGGATGCTCACACCCCGCAGCATCGGGAATCGGAACGAATTTCTAGCAGCGCTTCGGAGATGCAGGTAAGTCCGGTTGCGTTCGCGTGATCAGTGTGATTCGCTGTCTAGTTGTATTTATTCTGTACATTTATGTTTGATAACTAATTTAAGTTATTGCAAAAGCTTATTTGTTATTTTTACTTAATTTAACTACGAAAATTTTAACGAAGCAATTGTAGCATTTTAATGTTTGTTTTGATAGGTATATTATCGTACATAATCTTAAATTATTGAATTAACATATAAAGAGATAACATTTATTTTATTTCACGTCATATTTTTGTTACGTTTGACTTGCTTATTGTGAATAAAACTGTATACACGGCGTTTGTATTTTATATAACATTAGCAATTATTGGATTCATATAAAATATTAACGTAACAAAAAAAGCAAGCTTTCCAGTTTATAGACTAACGAGCATAATTTACATTAGTGTAGTCATACACGCATATAATATTGCCTATACAGGCCGTTTTTAAACAATTACATTTTTAAATGATAGATTTACACAAATCACTAAGAATAACTGCGTTTGAAAAAACATCAAGGATTAAGGTGATAGAAATATATTATCGTTAAAGCGACACTCACATATCTCAACCGAAATAAAAATAGCATTGCGTTCCAGAGCATTCTAAAATAATACATCGTATCTAATTTTAATTCTTTCCTGATCTAAAGAGAATAAATTCTATAACTCTATATTCTTTTCAAGCTCTTTTTTAAACGTAACTGCTCTTAGTTATTTATATAAAATCTATCGTTTGGGAAAAATTTATTCGAGAAATTAAGAGAATCGCAATAAATTAAATATATTCCATTTTTTAAATAAGGGAATCAAAAGTTTAACATCGTATGATTCAATAGTTAGATTCAATAATATTTTTATTATTTTGAGTATTATTAGAAATTGTAAATCTGTTATGTTAGAAAATAAAAGAAGCGCATGCTGCTGTTTATATCTAGCACTTGCATTATTCGACTTAGCTGCATTATATATATTATATTAAGTTGTATTCGTTTGCATAATTGAATTTATCAATTGTATTATAAGGAAAGCGAAGTGTTTCACATATGTTAAATTTTTCTCTGAAAGTATACTTTATTATTTTTTGTTATCGTAATATGTAATATATGATGGGATTCTCTTAAAAATGTCAACTTTGTATTTTAAATCTTATAGTCCTTTCTACGAAACACTTTGTCATTCGAAATATCCTTGTATGTTTTAGTATAGTATTCTGTATAGCGGCAATATAGAACTTAATAACACCTCGAATCTAAGATACATTAATTATTTCGTCAGCTTTGTGTATAGCTTGATTTTTGCCTCAGAGAATCAGCTGGCTCACTTTACTATTCTTTCATTTTTACGCACGCCTCAATGTAGGAAACAAGCGAAACATCAAAGATTATATTATCATACTTCATTTTTATTAAGTTTTTATTATCGCTTTTCTTAATCGTTGTTTACTTTTTTCGCACGGTCATTATGTATAGTTTTCATTGCGGTCACGCACGCCAAGCCTGAACGGATCGCTGTGCAGCCCTTACAGCAGCCTAAGTCGCAAGGTATGCCATATGTCACTTAGCACAGCACTCTCGACAAGTATTTCTGGTATCACTTCTCTTATTACCACTTCTCAGCGACGCGTGCTTTCGCTCTGTTAGGCACTTGCGATTCTATTTCGATTTTTATTGATTCGTCAAATAGAAAAATGAGACTATCGAAACATTGTTCGGATTGTATACTCTTGTTAAATTAGTATAAGATATCATTTTTATTAGTAAAACATGATAATTTTAAAAATTGCATCACTTATCATTTTAGTTTAGTGATTATCTGTCGTTGATTTTAAAAATTTAATTGTATCATTTATTTTAATTTAGTGATTTAGTCTGTTGTTTTCTGGAATGTAAATATAATGTAAACAAAGAATGAAATTTAATATATTTAAAAAAATTTTTGGAATTCTCAAATGTTAATATAAATGTTTTCTTGACAGAGCGTTGCTCGCTTTGCACGATTTTTTTCTTTTGTACAAAATGCGTCAATAATTCGAGTACATAAGAAATTAATTCCTTTTAAAGAAACTAAATTTTGAATGCAAATTAACTTATTTTAAAAGAGATTTAGTTTATCCAATTCTTTCTTACGCACTTTGTATAATTGATAGTAATAATCAGATGTAAAATACAATTTGCACTACATGTATGATAAAATACATTGATTGCCTCAGTATTATCCCGCACGAACTGGAAGCCCCGGCCTGATCCTACGAGAATACGGACGACCGGCGGAAGATGTATCTAGGATTTATACTTACTCATATTTGACTGAAACGCCCAGTCAAGGATATCTGAGACGTCCGATACAGCCGTACGATAAACCTCCCACTAGCCCGCATTTTCATAGACCTAGCTGTAAGTTTTCTCTATATATTTAAATTATTAAATTTTAATGAAATTCTAAAATAATTATACTACAGTTAAATATAATAATTCCTTTAATATCTTGAATATCAAGAAATTTTGATCTATTTAATTTCTAAATGTAACAAAATATTGAATTTTTTAAATATTTAAAAGAAATAATTTGTTTGAAATTGAAACTTTTAATTCTATGTCGTTTATTTGGCCTCGAGTTATCTATGTTCTCCAGAATTAATTTGTTAATTGGTCTTTATGAAAACGCATTTATTTTGTTGCACAGCATCTCGTTCGATAAGAAGCAGCGGTGGACGCAGCAGCAGATCGGGAATGAGAGCTTTGGTCGACGCGTTGAGTGACACTCGACCGAAATCGCCAGCAAGCCAAGTGGATAATGATGAACCGATAGAATTAGCGCATTATCCAGACGCCATGAAACCACCTCCGGGGGCTCAACCACCAATCGAGAGAGACGATTTTCCCGCTCCGCCATATCCTTACACTGATCCTGAAAGACGTAGACGATGGTCCGACACCTATAAGGTATTATTATCTTATATTTAATTTTCAAAATAATATAATACTACTTTTTCCATTAATTTTTTAATGATGCTAATCAGTGAATTAACGTTCCGATCCTTTTTATTAATTCAGGGAGTACCTGCATCTGATGATGAGGATGATGTGGATAATAAAACGTATATCAAGGAAGCGGAGCAAAAATTGAAAAAAGAACAGGACGAATTGAGTAAGATCGACACGGGAATAGCTAAGGTATTCCTGCAAGATCGCGAAAAAGATCGGGAGAATTTGAGACATAGAGCTGCGAACGTTGATCCTAGAAATGCCTCGAGAACACCTTCTGCCGCCAGAGAGCCAACGTATCGATTGCGTTATGAAAGTCCTGTTGGTGCATGTAAGTTGCAATAATTAATTTCATATTTTTAATATTTAGATATAGATTTTAATTATTTAGCTTGTCTAATTCTATTTAATTTTGAGAAGGAATATTATTCTTAGATTTAAATTTGAAAGCCTATGAACAATATCATTTAACATTTATGTAAAAGATAATTCGAAAAACATTTTGTGCAGCACCTTCGCGAAATATCGATCATGCACGGCCTTGGGAGGATGACGATGGCTTCAGTTACAGATCCAGCGGGCCTAGCTACAACGGTAAGTTTTTGACTGTCGCAACACCATGTATTTGTCTCTCTCATTAACATAAGTAACGATCATCTCATACATGTCCACACGTTCGCACATGACACTAACATACCACTCTACCGTTTAAAGTAACTTGGATTAGAGAACACTGTCTCTCGATAGAGCGGGGTTTCCCAGGGCGGGCGATCGTAAATGGTCCCATTTTGTCGATAAAAAAGAAACGTTTGCTTTCGAATATGACCAAATCAGCCATGCAAACCAAGACGTGGGAGGGTTTTACGCTAATTAACAAAAATAATGATAACAGTACGTAACACTTGAAAGCAGGACTTTAAGAGGTGTGTGTAGCACCAAAAATCATACACTGGACGCCCAATTAATACAACAGGTGATGTATTCTGCCTATGCATGTTGTCGTCCCTTACCTCAATGTGCTTGCCTTATCATTTTTTTTCGTCGAACTACGAACGGTACATCAACTAATACCTCGAAATAACAGGCAATTAAATCGCCATTGCAATCTTTAATCCTGGAAATTGTTTCTCGAGGTAATTGATCCTGTTCTATATCTTGCATGATACTTGGGACCACGAAATTCATTATACACGGACACATTGTTCCAATGCACACCACTGTCATTTCTGCGGCACAATAGTATTTTTAGATACAATTTAAACTGAACTTCAAATTGACTAAAAAGTTTATTATCGTTTTTCATCTCTTTTCTGCTTTAAGTAAGATTTAAATTGCTTTCATAATCATTCTACCTAAATTTAATTAAAATTATTACAAGATGTATATAGACTTTCATTATAGATAATTATTTTTAATTTATTTTTTTTTATATTTGCAATATTTCTTTACATTATAAAAATTATATCTATATTATTTATAATATTTTGCGTTTTGTTTTATTAAGCCCAATAAATATAAAATATAGATCAAAAGCTAATTTCTAATTTGATTTTGATAATTAACTACTGAATTTTATGAAAGAAAAATTTTTATATTAAAATGCTTTTTTAAAAAGAGTTAATTTTTAGATATTTTTTGAATCTTATTTACAATATTGGAAGATAATTTGGCAACGCGAATAATAATTTTACTTCATTACGCATGATAATTATTTCTTGTATGCACCGCACATCTTTGCTTTCTGTCTGACAGATACAGAATTTTGCTTCACGGTATCTTCCAATGTTGGGTCACTAGTTAATTTTAGAACGCTAATATGGAACGTTTATCAACTAATTCAATTTTGTGCAATATTAAAAGATTGTATAATTAAGAAACGAAGCGTTGAAAAGGCAGTTAAGAGAATTTTAATCAATTATTTAAATTAACTGGTTAATTGTTACAGCTTTTAGTAATCACGTTATGAAAAATTTAATAACAGAAGTCTTTCATATCTTTGTAAAAGTTATGAAGAAATCTGTCTTTCGTAAAATCGCTAATTTCAAGTTAGCGTTCTAGATTTAATAGGACACAGTATGTTAGTCACACGATGCTATTACCCGTCGTCTACTATCATTGTGTCTCTATTTGTGTTTTTGTGTTTGTGTTGTGTTTGCGTGGGCGGCAGTTGGGAGGTCATCGGCGCGCTCCCCGGCTCCCAGAAACTATCCACCCCTTGGTACTCAACGCGCCTTCACTCTTCCAAACGCCACTAGACACTATCATTCGGTGAGTCCGAAAACTTTCCAATTCGCCCGCCGTTGGTCCCAAGTCAAATCAAATCCATTTTTAAATTCCATTTTTTAATTTTCCCACTCACCAGTTCAATTTTTCTATATATTTTAAAAAATTTCAGTGTTATAATATTTTACTTTATTAATTATTTTTACGCGATTAAAAATTACAAGTTGTGCACGTGTAAATTAGGCATGTTATTTGTTGATGAAGAAATAAGAATTTAGTCATTGCTGTCTTGATATTGAAACAATAATTACCTTAAATTGAGATTTTTGATAACATAAGAATAGTTTATCTGCGATTTTTTCATTTATAATTTTAGATGCATCCCATACATTGTAATATAATATATTGAACATACCACATATATTTTTGTCTGCATTTTCAGTAAGAAAGGAAAGCTTTTGACTTGTCATCACGGCGGGCGCGCTTACGAGAAGAGTCTATTGTAACATGCAGGTGCTGGCTTTTTATGTATCTGTTTTTTTTTTTTTAATCGCGAATTGCCTCGTACACTCTACTTAATGAGAGTGAACGCTTTGTGCACTCGAAATTATCGGATATCTTTAAGCGCCGTTTGCCGATGGGAATGCGATATATTTGAAATTATTATCATTACAGATATCCTTTGTTACACGCGATAAAGTTTAAGATAATTAGATTCTGTAGGATAGATTTAATGACACGATTGACGCATGCCTTTTTCAGTTATTTCTCCAAAGATATTCCAGATATTTACTCCAAAGATGTATATTTTTAATTTTATTACTAATTGTATAAAAGATTATGTATATAAAATACCAGTCCAGAAGAATTGAGCATTTTAATAGAATTATATCGCATGTATATCGATGGATATCTGTCTTTTTAAATCTATTCGGATCCATGAGAAATATTGTAAAAAATGCGATGTACCAAGTATATCATTGTTGAGGCGCAAAAATAGGGGATATTAAATCCCTTAACAGTGGTTGATCTTGGGGACATATAAGGGAGCGACATGGCTCCGGGTAGAGTTAACGAGTACAAAAATCTGGCAAGCGAACGTTGGGCATTCGTATGGGAGATTGAACAAATTGAAATTACCGCTGAAACTAATCAGTAACACCTGTCGATTGACTGATTTGCAAACCAGTTGTGAGCTCCCTTCGGCACATCCCGAAGCCGGGGTACGGTCTGGCACCGCGAAGTCACACCTTCTCCTCGACCGGCGGTTCCGTGTCTGCTCTCCCTGTAAGTCTTGCACCGCAAGTCACAGTCGGCGATGCGACGTGCACCGCGCTGATAGTGCAATAATACGTATATAGAAGAGAGTATACATAGAGTCAACTCCGCGGCAATCGAGCGGAACACGCCTCTCTAAGATAACGCTTTTCTGTCGTCTAGGGCGACTATTCGTTCAGTGGGATGGGCGACAAGACGCACAGCACTGATTTCTCGTCTGGCAAGTCGGACAGTGAGTAAAACGAGAGGGACCGACCTACGCCGGTCCCCTGCACACACATTAGCCATCTCACCTTTTTACACGCTTCTCAAGCTTGATACGCTCGCAAATTAAATAGATGGAGTTTCTGCAGTGCTATCGTGAATCTATCGAGGATTTCTACAAGCTTTAAACTAAGCTTACACTAATAGCATTGATTTAAGACGTTTTGGCACGTCTAGTAAAACAACTTTACTGCAATATCTTGATAACAAAAATTTTATTTAATATTTCTTTGTTTTTTTATATTAAATTTTTTGGTCTCTAATTTGAGAAACTAATATTCTAATAGAGCTTGCTCAAAATTAACTGAAATTTAGTTTACGAAGAATTATCTTTAATTCAGAAATTACTATTTTGATAATTTTTGTAACGAAGCTTTTACACGCGTCTATATTTTAAAAAAGATGCATGGTTTCTGAGATATTTCAAGATTTTTACGTATTGTCTTGTCACGCATAATTCATGATAGAACTGCTAGCAATTTTTGCGAGCGCGTCACTGCCACGTCATTTTCTTCATTCACTACGTTTTTTGCCTTGTACTCGCATGCTTTACTAACATCCCTGCGAGCTATCGCACTGTCACTGTGAAACATTGTACGTCGTACATTGGCCTGTTGTACATCGTCATATAATATTGTTTATTTAAAGAACTGTAATAATGACACTTGTTTGATTATGAATTATGAAATTATAATTATCTACAATTTTCTGTCAGATTAATAATCATGCTAAAGTAATGGGAGAACGATAAGATAAATTATATTACTACAAGAAATATCAAAGAAAGTGTCAGAAATGGAGATGTCAATACTTATTATGTTTTGTGCTCGGCTAGAAATAAGAATTATAATTACAATAGTACATCCTTTGATCCCCCAAATGAAAAAAATTATGATCTTTAGTTAATATGTTCTTACAGACAAGCCTTTTGTAAATCTGGAAATTTTGCAGTATTATTGAATTATAAAACAATCATGTCTCCGGCATTACCTTTGTTACATCTATTTTTAATCAAACAGTCGTGTTTGTATTGCTCTACGCAATTTTTTCATAAATTGTAAAATGCATAGACAGGTAATGAAAAAAAGGAAACACGATTGATGAAAAACAAATTGTAGTTAGCATAGGAAATGGTTTGTGCAACATGGTTTGATATGGTTTTCTTTCACATTTTCCCCAATTTTAGTATCAACAGGCAGCATCACGGATGTGGATCGACGGGCATTGGTATGTACCACAGCCCCATACTACTCCCGGCGAATTAGCATGGTTTGTAGCTTGTTTTTGCATCTGTATCATAATAGAACTCCATTTATCGGAATGATTTCGATTATATGCATTTAAATATATCCCCTTTCTATATTAAATTTAACATTATTTTAATATGAATTATAATATATTAAAAAAAAATTGTTAATAATTTATTTTTTTATTTGTAAGAATTGATAATTTCATAAAACATCATCAAGTAAATTTTAATTTGTTGAAAGAAGATTAATTTCTTTCTAAAATTTTAATGGCAAAAAATTCGAATAACTTTTTTTTAATTATATGTATTCAATTTGATTACTCTAATAAATGGAGTTTATGCAAATGTCATTTTATTTAACATTCTAGCACGTCTATAATTGCAGATGTGTTGCATTAAATGCACACATTCGTCTAGAAAAACAATATACAGTTCGTACGTTTGAAAATGATGTGTATATGCATATTATTCGTATTTATTTGTATGATTATATTTGCTACTTGTCCCTATCACGATAAGATATTGTGTATATAATATTGTATAATGAATATGCATGCATGCTGTACATTTTGCTATTATTTTGAGTTTTGCATTTTTTTATCAACTGTATATATTTTTAATTTGCTCTATGTTGCATATTCGATTTATCGTAAGAGTTCTTCATTTTTTTAATTAAGTTAGTTAATTAATCTCGAACTATACTTTTATGTCCAATTTGCACTTTATATCCAATTAGCTTTATGAGCGAAATGTGTTATTTTGTCTTTTTCTTGTTTTAATGTAATTTATTTTGCAGAAAATTTTAATTTTATAAAATGGAGATAATTGAAATTTTTTTAATGGAGCTTTGAGTAAATTATATAATAATTTTCGAAGATAACAGGAAATGGATATCATAATATCGGCATTTAATGCATTATTATTATATTACTATGAAATGGTTATTTTTTATGAAAACAGATTATTCAACATTAGACGTGTCGTTAATAATAATTTGTTTAAAGTACTATAAAATAGCTATTTAAATATTTTATGTATTAAATTTGTATATATAATATTTTTAATAGAAAAACTTTTTTTTTATACAAAATGATTTTTCAAGAGACTGCATGTATATATACATTATTCGCATTTGAAAGACAACTGTACAGCATTATTTATAGAAGTAAAAAATTGTATATAGTGCGTAAATTTGGAAAAAAAAATTGAAGTGTTTGCACGTAGAATGCTTCAATCTATTTTGATTAAATCAATGTACTCTAAATATTAAAGGAACGAAAATGTTTAAAATCCCAATTAGTATTTTTAATAACTATTAGAAATTGATTAATTGATATTGAAGCAGTCTATTGAGTCATACGAATTCGTACATAAGAATTTGTTAATTATATTATTCTATTATGCAGCGAAAGTTAACAATTTTGTAGTGTGTAAAAAATGTGTTTACTTAAAACGGCGTGGAAAGAGACAAGAATATTTTTGGGGGATGCATGACACTGGAAATTTTTAATTGAAATATGTACATTTGAAAAGATCTTATTGCATTTTTACGAGTTTATTATCAAATTTATCTTTGATATCGGATTATTCTCTAAAAATATCATCTGGCGAATCTTTCCTCATTCAAATTCGTTTTGCTTTTCTAAGAATTCGAAGAATGCAAATGCAATCCCTTACATCTTTCTCGCATCGTCCATGTCATTGTCGTATTATTCACATTCTGTTTCTATTGTGACTCATGATTTTGTATGATTGTGGCGCAGAATGATGGTGGAATCCTTCCATCATCCACCACATATACGGGTGGCCTAGGTTCGGTTGTTGGGGGCCACGGGGGTCATCACGTAAGAAGATCGTTGCCGGACATGGGGGCGGCACCAACCGAACCACCCAAACTTTATCCTTATCATTTACTTGTTATCACCAACTACAGGCTGCCAGCTGATGTGGATCGTTGCAATCTCGAAGTGAGTACTAACATTAATTGTTTTAATCGCTTAATTTATAAATTATGAAATTATTATACAGTATTCAATAATAATGTAATAATTTTTTATTTTTATGAATAATATTCTTTATTGTTTCTTCTCATTGCATTATTTATTGAATTTAATTGTGTGATACATTAATCGTTATTATACAATAACGTGAAAATAATTCGGACTTTTTTTAGCGACACCTTTCCGATGCAGAATTTGAAGCTATTCTCCAGTGCTCTCGATCGGAATTCTACAGACTGCCACAATGGCGTCGCAATGAAATCAAAAGACGTGCCCGTCTCTTTTAATTCATGTCACATCTTTTGCTTAACACACATCACGTCGTGTCGCGATTGCATTACTGCGGTACGGACCGTACATTCCTACTGCGTGGGTAGATGCATCGCGGGGAAAAAAATGTGTTCGACAACCATTTCGACCATTCTGCCGATTGACATGCGTTCGTCAAAATAAACTCTAGACTGGGGCGCATGCAAACATACGCAGACGCATACGCACACAAATACAATATAATGATGCGAAAGCACTGCCACTTGTCGTCAATTTTTTTCTCGCAGCAACGAATCCACAGGCAGCTTTACCTATGATCCGATTTATTTAGCGACGTAGTCGTTTTCAGGTTCCATCTTGGAACTCTATATCGCAATTTTCACTCATACACATTGACGAATAGAGTTGATATTAATGTAGAGGAGAAGATAATCAAATAGAAAAAAGTTACGATTAAAACTCTTAATACAATTTGCTATTGTAAATAAGAAGTTAATCAAGAAGTCGAAAAAGCGGCATGGAGGAGCAGCTAGGATATTTCAAAGTACATAACCGCGTATTTGCTAAATCGCATCCATATATATTAATCTTTGTGGAAGATTATGACGCAAGGAAACAAACGCTACTATGTAGGATTTATCATTATTATTAGTTTTTAACTACTATTATTAATATTATTATTATTTTACTATGTGCAACATGAAGAGTTAAGAGTAGGTGAGCCCAGCTTGCTGAATAGTGCGATTGCACTGGATTAATCGAACGAGTTGCGTGTGATTTGTCACTTTTTAATTTACTCTACGACAAGGATTATTTTATAAAATAGTTTACGCGCAAATACGATGTCCTTGTGTGAGAAGATATCAAGTTGTCTTTATCCTTTTAATTATCCTTGATGTATTAACTAAAGAAACGCTCTGCGGTGCGGATTGCGATAGACTTCTATAATTACTCGATCACTCTACATTAGAGTATGAATAAGAAAATCAGGACCAAATTTATAGTTGTGGTGGATTTAACAATAACAGGAAGTATGTTTTAACCATATATGAATTATCATATCCAATTCATAGCAATTTTCGCAATATTTTGGAAGTAGCATAAAACAAGTTTTGAAAATGTTCAAATCGAGTATTTA
>Ga0157363_1001303_pt1 | contig 20669 bp, 11 predicted proteins | sample AttsexASBM1_FD_111477 | JGI IMG/M metagenome (GOLD analysis project Ga0157363, IMG submission 111477) | Fungus gardens microbial communities from leaf cutter ant in Ribeirão Preto, State of São Paulo, Brazil - Atta sexdens ASBM1 | ecosystem: Host-associated > Fungi > Mycelium > Unclassified ... | reverse complement strand
TTATATTATATGTTATATTAATTATATTATTAAATAGGAAATTGTAACAAGTATATTATAGTTGGTACTAGGAAATTTTTGTAATAAGTGACTAATAAATGTCAATAAATGAATTGCTGAAAACAGTAATACATGACAGGGATGAATATTACATTAAGTATAACATACGACAAAATTGGTAGAATAATTGTCATTCGATGTGACAAATAAGGATACTGTTTATGCTAGCATTATTAAATAGAGGATTTGTGTGAATCTCGCGCACATCTATGACCGCCTGTTTTGTGATACGATAGTATTCTAGCACCAGGCTCTTCCAGGCCGCTATTTGTTTAGCTCTAGTATCTGCATGAGGTTGAAGCCTACAATGAAGGCGAAGTCATGTGGCAAAAATTCGAATATTTTTCAAATGTTGTATTATCGCCAGATTCATAAATATGCTTTTTGTGTATAATTTATATTCCTAACCTGTGACATACAAGCTCCTATCAAACGACATTTTACGAGTAACATCTATTGAATTTCGTTAATCTTTAGCACATATATGCCATTATCAGTAATATTAATAATTTCGTTGAAATACACATTTCTCGCGATAATACTCACGTAAAAAACGGCGGGAAACTATATTGCCAGGGCCATTCGATCTCTGCCATTGTTTGGTTATCAACTGTCGCAGACAGCTGTCAGACGCATGATATCAGAGATCTTATAATTAGAAATGTCGAGAAAGAAAAGACTTTCATTTAAAAAATTCATTAAAAAAAATTTGATATATTTATTACAAACGACAAAAATCTTGTCTTTATTACAAAATTCATGGGAAATAGCAATCGTTGTGTTATATTTTATATTACTACCTTCATTTATATCCTGCTATATTTATAATCCATTACTTGATAATACAATGCAATTGACTCGTAATATATAGTAAAAATAGTGAAAATGGTCCCTTTTAAAATATTAAATATGGACTTCTGAAGATTCTGAATGTTAAGATGTTGAACTATTATATATATTCATATAAATGAATTAATTTCAGAAATGATAATTGCGTGCCGATATGGTTGTCGGACTATTAACGCAATCAATCTGAAATATTAATAATCCTCCCAAAATAATTATAATATAATAATAATAATAATAATATTTATTCTTTACATCCAAAAATCTCTAATATTAACTATTATAATTATTATTTATTACCGAAAGACAGTAATTAATTATTTATACGAATATTATGATGAATAATGTTTTTAAAACCTTAAAAGTACAGTTAATTACTGCCTTTTAGTAGTATTGGCCAGTTTTTATTAGGTTTCTATAAGGGATGTCAGTGGAATTCAATTCAGTAAGAGTCCTTTACTTGACATTTTCTTCAATGTAATTTTTAATTTGCATTGGTCGCATATTATGCACAGTTGGAAAGTAATGCATTACTTTTTAAAATAAGTAATTAGTAATGATAACGAGTTATTTTTAATAAAACGTAACTGTAACAGTAACGCATTATTTTTTTTTAAGGTAAACATTCCTACCTCTGATTATACATATCAGTTACGAACAAGACTCCTGCAGACAATTAAATAATGATTCTGATAAAACACTTGCTCAGGCCCAATGACTCTGAATGGTCTTAAACTAGCAAATGGATTCTTCCCACTATAGAGATAATTTACTTTTCTATCCAGGATAGTGTTTATTCTGTCTATCTCTTCCTCTAATTCTTTTTGCATATAACATGTTAAGATTAATGGATAATTTTGTTTCGCTAGCATTTGTATGGATGGTGTCCATGTATCTCCATTGGAGACATGTTCATGAATACCCGCATTAAATCCCACAACCAAGTCTGGTTTTATGAATAATGAGTTGCGTAAATAATCTTCATATAACACATCGTAAAATTCCAATGAAATTTTCTTCTTTTGCAACATACAGTTATCACAAATGTGTAATAGATTGGATTTATATTTTAATTCTGGCCCAATCATTATAATTACCAATGATATTATAGCTTTTATTAAATGCAGCAGGATTTCCCATGTCATCAAGGTAGTTTCTTCAACATAACTTGCAGCTATAACATGAATGACTAGATCTTTGCGTTGTGGTACATAGTCCAATATTTGCATGGCATAGAACAACGTCAAGGGACGTGTGAGATATTGTGAATGCCTGGCTGCTAAGATATTGTATGACATTTCCGACTCAGTCTGAATATTTCCATAAGCGTTTATAAAGTCATTCATGTTCCGAAATGTATCAGTATCAAAAACGTACTGCAAGTAATACATGTCCAAAGTGTTGTTTTCTCCATTTATAAATAATAAATTTAAACGAAGACATAATTCCAGAGAAACGCAAGAGTCTTTGTGTTTAATGCTATCTTTGTGATCTTTACAGAAGCTGACAGATGCACAGCTCTGGCAATTCTCCAACAACTGACCATCCTGTTCATGGCAGACTGTACATTCCCTTGGAAACTGGAACATTTCTTTTTCGTACATTTCTAGAGGACGTCCCAGCTTGAATGATATAAGCAAGATTAAGTTCAGTTTCTGGTTGTTCCACTCCTCTGAAGTTCCGTGGTTTTCCATTTTAAAGTCTCGCAGTACGTCCTGTATGGCTTTACACAAAGATTTATGCTGCGACCAATGTTGCTTCTGATGCTGTCGATTACAATAGACAATCATTCTGCAGCCACCACATTTCTTCAAACAGACGCCATCGCCAAATTGTTTGCAAACGTGACACATGGTCGCATAAAAGAACGTATTATAATTAACAATTATTTTATTTTTTGTTTCTAATTCCATAATTATCAGTCTTATATCATGTACAGGCTTTTATTTGATGCAAAATAATTTTTTCCCGTTTTGAATTCTTGCTTCCAGACAGAGACAATTCAGCCTGTTCTTCTTCTTCGAAATTTAATGGCCCTAATCTTCATTGATGAAGTAAACTTGGCCAGTGCTACGCACAGTTAAAGCCGACAACGCTTTCCCAAAAATAGTATGATGCAATACTCGAAATGAAACGTTCTCACTCCATCTCTCAAGACTTAATTCAGCCTGTTTCTGATAATGTTTATAAAGTATTGTAATACATTGATTTGAAAAAAGATAAATATTGCACATAGTTTGAAATTTGCTTGAAGTTGGTTAGAATGTTGTTTTGCAAAGGTTATACATTGATGCGCATGCGTTTTGTTTCCCGCGCTTTTATAATTCTCTGAATTGATGCGTTTTGAAATGTTCTGACGGTAAAAATCTGTACTTCATCAGTTTGTTCGCGTTGCTTGCACTTTTTGTACTTAACATCTTCGTTCTCTCTCTCTCTCTCTCTCTTTTCAACGCTGAATATTTTTTGTCCTTTTTTAAGTGCAAACATTTTTGAGAATTTCAAGCAACACAAACAACCTCATAGCACTTCATAGGTCTGTTCATGTTGCTTGAAATCCCTAAAAATGTTTGCATTTTTAAAATGAAATAAATATATATTTAAGCGTGAAGAGAGAGCATAAGTGAATGTGCTGAGTGCAAAAAGTGCAAAGCTGAACAGACTATCACTATATAAACACTACAATTATCGACTTTAATTATCATCTATTATCGTATATTAATACAAAGAGTTAAAGAAATATAATTAAATTTAAACAAATTTAAACTAAAATTCTTTAAAAAATTCCATAGACTTTAGTTTATTTTAATTCTGTATTTAGAATCTATATATTATTTATTTTCATAAAAAACATACATTCTGTACAACACAGAATTTACAAAATTTCCAGCATCACAGGAGATTGGAGTGTTATAAGATGTGCACAAATATATATACACACACAACTCCACGATATAAAAACTTTTGTATTACATCCTAGTAATATTCTTTGCGATATACATTCATATGTACATACGCACACACACATATATATATGTATATATAAGTATACATACATATATGTAGTTTAATTGAATTAATATAATTAATACGTGATATATAACGATATTTATTCTTTTTTTAAAATACTATTCTCTGTCTAGGAAGAGTTCTGAACTGTAATTAAAATGAAAACATGCCACAAGACCAGTCAACTTACAATTAGATTTGAAAGTCAAGATAGCATAAAATTTGCCTTTTTGTGCAGGACTAGTTCTTATTATTTATCGAAATGCACTGCAAATCATAGCACAAAAATTTGGCATTTTATAATTTCACTCTTTATCATAGATAAATTTTGTTTTATAATATACACATCGTATAATTACACGATCTATGAAAACTGGCAGGTGCATAAAATTATCAGTCACAATTATATCCAATCGTTGCATTTTTTAGGCTTTAAAAAATCGTACAACACGGACAACATATTGTTTGCATATCGGACATTCAGACATTTGTTTGCCACAATTTATGCAACAAGCCATATGACCGCATTCCAAAATAACACACTCAATCGGCGCATCCCAGCAGATTTTACACAATTCTTCCTGGCTGAGTTGTTCCACATCTGTAATTTTAATAATTTATTTTATGGTAAATGACAGAACATAATAAAATACATTAAATAATACTAAAACAAGAATATAAATAAACGTTCGAAATTTGCAATGCAAAACAATTCAAAAATCAGCGATCAAAAAACGAATAATATAGAGTGTTTTGTTAATATATTAATATAAATTTAACCTGTCAATATAATTATCAATATATAAATTATAATATAAACGTTTCGGCTTCACACAGAGTCTTCTTTTATACCTATAAATAATATCTCTTTGCTGTTTAAAGAATAATCGACATTATATATTAATATGAATATAAATATTATCCATCCAATATGTTACGATATAATATATTTTACCTTTTCTAGACTGATTATATTCCTGCCATAATCTGGTCACTTTGTTCAGTAAATCCGGTCTCTCTATGCAGCCTTTATAATCTACGCGATTTGTACTCAATAAATTTTTTAATTGTTTAATACTTAGATACTCTAATTCTGATGCTTCTTTTATATCTGATAATTGCACCTTATCTGACCACTGCAAATAGAAATAAAATACAATATAAATACTATACAAGTATTTTATAAATGTTATTTACAAGCATATACACCGTAGGAATCTCTGTGACCATATCCGATTTTTTTTCATTCGACGTTTCGGGAACTTCCTCCTGCTCGATGATTACAGGCTGCGATGCAGTACTGGGCCCAGTTGGACTGCTATCATTCCCAAATATTTCTTCTATTAAGAGGTCAGTATTTTTCGTTGGTCTCTCCTCGGGTGATTCGCTATCACTGCTAAGTGGAACACTAATAACCGGACTACTATGACTACTTTCACTTGCTTCCTCTGCCATTTCAATGTCCTCGTTTCTTACAGATTCCGTTGATGCTTGCACGTCCGCCGCATTCGCACCAGGTTCATTATTTGCAGTACTAACATTTGGTATATTTTCCATTCTATTTAAAGGAGGATCAACTCTGGAACTAAATAGTCATATTACTTAAAAAAATATTTTTAAAAGAGGAATATATAATTTGTATAAATTTTATATTAAAATAAAATAAAATAAAGAGTTCATATTAGGCAAAAAATTTGGCTCTCAAAAAATTCAAGTGTTAAGCCTAATTATACACAAATGTGATAGGAAATGTAATAGGAAATAACAGATTTTATCCTATTAGAAATTATTATAATTTTGATGTAATTGGTAGGTTGAAAACTGTTATTCTCTGTTCTTATTGTCTGTTCTTTTCATTAAGTCTAAACTACCAGTAATTATATACACTACAATGTAAAACGTACTGTTGTTCTTCAGCAACATTTTGCGTCCTGAAGCTACTGTGGTCAGAAGTCAAGCTCGAATCAGTTCCGTTAGCAAAAAGCATTAGTAAATGCACCAAGTCTTCTTTCTCTGAAATTCAAGTATATGTTTCTTGTTAAAAAAAAATTCTTCAAGTTCTTATGAAATTGATATTAAGAAGGTATTATTACAGATAGAGGCATGTTGGCAGGCAGCATTATACATATTAATGCACGTACCGACACAACCCTTAACAGAAACTTTTTTTGCCACAAGATACTGACGCAAGTCCCTAGAGCGTATCTGTCTGATTTGATTTCTGATGAGTGGTCTTATTGACAATAGACCGCAGCTATCGCAGGTGAATACCTTGTCGAATCGTTTAATTACACATTCGGAACAGAAATACCTTAGGCAGTCCACACATTGTTTCTAAAAATTATACAAGGAATATAAATATATGTCAAATATTAAACCAGAATTTCGTAATCAAGAATTATGATAAAGTTCGATCAAATATCAGGCAAATAAATTCCTGGAACCAGATTACTGTGGAGTCCTTAATAAAAAAAATTTCTAGATTACCTAACAGAAGAAGGTCAAATGTTAATTGCTAAATAATTTAGTACGCAGTGAATCTGTGTCATCACTTGGTTCTACGGTGACATTTGCATGACAATTTGAAGGCTCGAATTCATTGTCCGGACAAACATGACTTGTCAAGGTTTGTCGAATCGCCCTTGGAACCGGTCGTTCAGCGAGGAAGAAGGGCCAGGTGTGTATCCCCGATGAGGGTATCCACTCACTTTTCTCTTAAACAGGTTGAACTTTGCATTGCAGGCCTCGCAAGCCATCTCGGGTCGCCCGTTATCACCCGTTCGTTTCCTGAAACGTTCTCGTTTTGCGCGCCGTGAAATATCACTGTGTTGAGAGATCGAATGGGAATGACAGGTACTGTACGTTGTATTCTGCATGAAAATCTGGAGCAGCGTAACGTGAACGCCGACGATCGTGATGTAAGAAGGATGAGCTGGACGAGCGTAATCCTTTCAGATCGATAGTATGATGTTGTTATCGGTTCAGTACGATATAAGTTCGTATAAGTCCGAATCAGTCCGAATTACTCCGATTACTTCGAAGTCCGAATAGTCCGACCAGTCCAACTACAAAGGGAAAAAAACAAAGGTGCCCAATCGGTATGGCAGGAAATGCGTTTCTTATCTACATATGACAATAAAGATGCCTTTTCAACGTTCGACGTTCATTTTTGGCTCCGAAATAAGGCTAGTATTCATAGTCAGATCTTATATTCAGGACCGTCTTAAATACAGTCTTAAGAAGTGAACCAAACGAACCAATTAGAGGGCCATATTAATATCTTAAGACATTACTTAAGACTATCTTGAAATAAGAACGGACTATGAACATCGGTCTAGATCAATAAAAAATCAAAATAATTTTGATTCTTAACGTCAATAAATAATTAAATTTTCTAACAAAAATTATCATTTTGATGTCAAATAAAGTCATTTTAACTTTCTTTTGGCTTGATGTATTCCTTGAGGAATTTGAAGTAATAAGTGGAGAATATAAATACCAGCACGTGAGTCTCTCCAGTTACCTGGATGGCATTGTGTGATGTAAGTGAACAAAATAGGCTCGACCCTTAACGTGTTAATTTAGTCACTTCACAGAACTTAACAAGTCTTATAGATATGATGCAGGTAGTTCTAACACTTCTAATAATGTTCCGCTTATTGTCAACTGCTCATAAAATATTCATAAGATATCTCTTAGGATCATCTTGTGGTTTATTCTATTATTATACCCATACTCTATTGTAATAGTCCTACTCTGTAGGTAGTCCGATATGGATTATCTACAGTTTTATCGACTGAAAACATCCATAATAAATATCCTGTTAGATGTCTATTAAGATTATACAATATTAGGATTATACAATATTATACAATATTATTTTTGTATAGAAGAGAGAATCATGTTGAAATGTGAAAAGCATTCCTAGAAAATACATTTTATTGTAATTATTATTTATATTTTACATTCGCTCGCGCGAGACAACATTTTATAAATAGTTTATTTATACACTTGGCAATGAAGCAGTTTGTACCGGTATTAATATTAAGATACACTATATTTATATTATGGCAGCAAAGTATCGCGTTCCGGAATTCTTGATTATTCGGTACGTGCTGTAATAGTGCCTCATTAGCTATACATTACATATACATTACATAGGACATTATCCCCAAAAGTGTCTGCATACCTAATATAAATCAAAATCTCACAAAGAAACTTAGAATCTTAGAATTTCGAGATTATATTAACCAAGATTATAATTAAGACTTATGTGTGAAAGAAAATAAATTAGATTCATTTCTAACGATAGAGTATTCTAACAAAAATTCATTTATATGTACATATTGCTTGAATTATATAATATATTTATATAAATATTAACATAGAAAATAAATTATGTGTGCGTGTGTGCGTGCGCGCGCGCGCGTGTATGTGTGTGTGTGTATGTGTGTGTGTGTGTGTAAGAGAGAGAGGAAACTTATTCAAATTTATTCATTCCTATATGATCACACAAACGCACGAAACCAATATTTTGTTTGTCCGTGCCTCTCTTCGTGATTCTGTACAAACACTTGTGTCGTATATACATGCAGTTATATGGCTAGATCAAAGTATTCTCACACTGTACATACAAAACAACGAAATACTTAAAACAATGATCGTTATATATTTACAACGAGCATCATACATTTTACAATGCCGACAATTAGCCAAAACTTTTAATTTCTCGTGTTCGGATATATAAATTTAATTTATCACGTTATCATAATCACGGTAATGGTAATCCCTTTGTCACACAGCCCGCCCTGTTATCTGTTTAGCAGACTCCCTTTACAAAAATCTATTTTTTTCTATGTCTCGGAAGATATTTACAGCATTTAATTAGCAATAATTATAATTTCGGATTTATATAATTAGTAAATAAAGTAGTATTTTTTCTTACGCAATGAGTTTAGATAATTACGGTTTGAACAAAGATGCAATTAATTAACAAAGATTCAAAAACGAGAATAAGTCGACTCTCCTTCGTTCTTTAAGATAGAATTCTAATTTTACTTCAATTTAATTTGTTAGAGAATCTGGGGAAAAAGGGCCGTGTGCGGACCATTGAGAACAATTATTGTACAACTACATACAGTGCTTACAAAACTACATGGGATGTATGGTATCCTTCGTGTTCTGCCCTGATATCCTCGTGAGGGGCTCTTCATCAAGATCATTGGAGATTTGATTCCAATGTTCATCTTCCTCATTCTCCTCGTCGTGCAACGAATCTTTCCTGAAGAGTATAGTTACAGTTTTTTATATTAAAATACACGTCACTATTTTAATGTAATGAAAATTAAGAGCAAGAAGAAATTAGAAAAAAAATAGCTTTTTACTCAGAAAAGATTTCTTCCAAAAATTCAATTCAAAAACAATATTTCTTTGCTATGCAGTTAAAGAAAACATTTCTTTGATCTGAACGTACGTCATTTCTTTTACAAACATGATATGCAAATACATATATAGTAATTCAAGATTGAATTATTTTAAACATTAAAAAATCCAGCTTTGACCGTTATAAATCTTTAATTTCTAGTATTGATTGTATTTTCACGTATATGGCTAAAATAAAGTTTCTTAATATTGTCATTTCTTTAATTTGAATTCATGATTTTATTTTTTGGAATCAAATAAAAAAATTTATTTAAGAATTAAATATTTAAGATTTAAATATTTTAGAAAATATTTAAATTAAAGAAATAACATTCAAATCGAAGAAATGTTTTCTTTAACCGTATAATAAAGAATTTATTTATTTGAATCGAAGAAACTTTCTCTGGGTGTTCGAAAAACATTTTAATTAAAGTGAAGACTAATGTAATTATTTAAATTCTCTTTCTCACGAAAATTCCTATAAGTTACATCGGGGAATTCTGGGAATTTTTCAAAGTTATCAGTTTTTTAGATCTAATCGAAGAATAGATGATTGTATAATATTAAGAATTATATTACTAACTGATATTTGTTGGATGGCAGAAATAAGGATTTTGGACAGTCCTTGAAGTAGGGCCAGCACTCGCCGTGAAATTTCCCACGGTTTTCTGCCTCGACATATTCCTTGAGGAGGTTTGCAAATGGCGATCGGCTAGCGCTAAAAACAAAATGCCTGGATTTAATTCAACATTATTTTATGTGACTCTAAAATATGCTTATTATGACTTTATTCTCTAAATTATTTGAAGTAAAATCTCACACTCTAAATAATAAAATTGTTTTGAAAAAAATAAAGAAAATTTTTAATTATTTTTAAGAGTAAAATTTCATTCTTCAGAATAACAATAATTCATTTTAAAAGTTTTAGAGTAGACTTTATTCCGCAAACACAATAGAGTGACATTCCACACTGAGACCTTCACTCTGAGAAAATCATATCTTATTTTAGGACTTGATTACTAAAAAACTATATATAATACAAAAAAATCTTTATATCTATTTTTGTTACTCTTATCTTAGTACAAAATTATTTATAATAATTATGTTCTTGATAAACAAAATAGCAACACTGCAGCACGTCTTTTGCAGGCCTGCGCGTGATGAAAACATTCACGGTAGACAGCAGAACGAGTCCAAAATATGCTGTATCAAAAATTTGATTAATTTCCATTAAATTTACTAGAGAAATACCTGTCCGATCAAAAAAAAAAAAAAAATGTGAAAATGGTGCATGCGTGAAAAAAGAAGTTCAATATTTTTACTTAAAAATTCCATATAAAAATATGAATTATAAAAAAAAGTATATAAGTTATTGCGAAAATCACAAATATTTTTTTAGATAATTCAATTGACAATAACTAAGCCAAATTTCAAAGCATTCGGATTGATTTTATGATAGTGTTCACCGTTTTTGAAAAACACCATTCCAAGAAAAACGCAATTAAAGTTTCAATAACAATCTCTTTTCATCGCACATGGATGCACTGATTTTTAATCGAAACCAATATAATCTATATTAAAATTATATATCAAAGTTATCTATAGATAAATAATATCAAATAATAATTGATATTCAGATGGAACAGTCATTGGTAATGTAGAGGCGATTGTTGTGCACCGCTTGAGATAATTAACTGTATCTTCATTAATATTGGGAATTTCACTTTTGGATAAAAAATTTTCGATTTTTTAAAAATTCCAGTGGAATAACTCTTTAAGCTTTAAAAAATTGACCAATCATAGTTGATTATTCTTTTCACATGATTGATCTATTTCTTAAGGCTTGAGACTACGCAATTGTGTTTGCGGACTTATGAAACAGAATTACCCAGAACTACACTAAAAAAAAAGAAGTGTTTAACTTTAAAATATTAAAATATTTTATTCTTGTCTCTATTTTTTAAGCATTTAAAAATGTTTTAGTTTTAAACTTTTTTAATAGACAAAACATCTTTGAGTATTTAAAAAATGAGGACAAGAATAAAACATATTTTTTTTACAGTGTACTCCACTCTACTCTTCAGAGGCTCCTTACTGCAGTTTTATGAATCAGTCTACTTACGTAAAGAACAGCTTCAACATCTCGCCGATAAGCCCGAAGTTATTCAAATGATGTCCCTGGACTTCGCAAATTGCTCTCAATAGGCATGCCTTCCCGTTCATTCCCAACGTAGATAGCATATCCTCGGCAGTAACATAGAGTAGGGCTCGCTCGCCACCATGGAATGCATTTTTTGGCACATCTGTTATGTCTCGCTTGTGTAATCTACGCTTGATAAATGCTGCGATGAAATCAGCCATCATCATACCGGCCTGCCGGCTTTTCAGCTTCCTGTCGAAACTCGGCGGCAGAGCGCCGTATGGGTTTTCGTTATCTGTCAGGCCCAGCTTGTCAAAATCAACTGGGAAAAAGACACATAATTCTAGCATCACGATTTTCTTTAAGGGAATCACAAATGACTCTCCAGCAAACAAGTTGACGTTACTTATCATCATTTTGACATCTTCAACATAAAATGACATAAAATAACGTCAGTTTGTTTGCTAGCTCATCCATGTGGCGGATGGACTCACTCGTGAACGGCAGGCTGATGGTCATATTGCTGAGGAAGCCGTAAGGAGGATGCCGAACAAAGGGCAACGCCAATGTTGGCGTGATCGTCATGACGGTGCCGGGTGGCAATGCGATCCGTCCATCGTTCGTGAACCATAAGACCCTCTTCTGCCTGTGATGCGGTGCCTGGCGAGAAGATTCGCTCTCGTGAACGGTATCGCTAAATGTAGATGATGACTCTCTCAGCACGGCCAGACCGAGCAGCAGCAGCAGAAGACATCCTCTTTGAGACATTCTGCGCTATTCGAGTTGCCGTAACGAGATACCTATTAGGAATGTATACTGTAAATTCTATTTCTATCAATATAATATAAAGTCTATTTATTAGCAATACACTGAAAAAAGAAGTGTTTAATTTTAAGATATTAAAATGTTTTATTCTTGTCTCCATTTAAACACTTAAAGATGTTTTGTCTATTGAAAAAGTTTAAAATATCTTTAAGTATTTAAAAAATAGAAAACAAAAATAAAACACATTTCTTTTAACATATAATAGATTAACTTTTATTTTGATTTCAGGTTCTAGCTATTCATTATGAATCTTTACATTGATGATATCAAAAGCGAAAAAATATATTATGAAAATTCTTCAAAAAAATTTGTTACTCTCGCGTGCATCTCTCGAAGAAACGATTCACCGTCACCAAAGGAAGGAGCTAAATACTCGGCTAAATAAATACCAAGAGGCGGCATTGACTGTGGACCGTAAATCAAATTAATCGTTTTATTTGCGAATGAAACTTGCAAAGTGGTGTATAATAATTCTCATATCTCTCGATGGCCCGGTACTTCAAGTAGGACGATAGACCTCAGTGAAATTATTTGCGATAAATCCCACGACGGGATACATACTATATATCGCAGTCACGAGACTTACGGTACCTGCAGTGTGTTTACTTCGAGTCGGGTGTCAAGGAAAAACTTTTCTGCGACAGGTATCGCCGATGGATTTTGTCGTCTACCTTGCTGTCGTCGCCATCAGTGACTTACATCCTGTTTGCGCAAGAACAGACGAGGCACGTGCGAGGGAATTTTCTTCTGATTGATATTCGGGACGGGTAGTGTGCCTCATGCTGTCCAATTCGATCAATTAGAAACTTAATTTGTAGGTAAGGAGGATAAAGCGCCTCTTAGGAAAGATAACTGTGCTCCCTCATCGCGCAATAACGCTAAATGTTCATTTATTATGTCGTATGTTGCTGAAAATTCGCATCTAAGAATTATTTGTCGAGGCGCATCGTAAATTAATAAAGTCGGAGTGTCTTCGTGAATTCGAGGCTTGGAAATCCGAGGAAATAGAATCCGGAGAAAATTCCGCACTCGCGAGATTTTCGCTTCATTATTCATGCTATTACGTTTCTATTACGTGGTCGGCACTCGAGAATATCAAGCGCACGCACACGTGGCGAGATTAATAAGTGGGATACTGCTTTAATTGCGACGGATGCATCGTGGAACGTATGTCGATTGTTATCGCAAGCTTCGTGTCGGCTACACGTATTTCTTCTTCCCTTTATATCGAACTGCGTGACAACGCGCAATAGCACGTCGTCGCCGTTGTCTTACCGGTCATTACGGTTACTGGGACATTACGTGTGTATGACGAGTTTGTTAGGCTTTGGCCATTCGACCGGCCTCCCTATATCGGGGAGCCCCCCGGTATGTAACAGTATAAACTGCAAAACAACATGATTAAGGGGAATCAGGTGTGCCCTAGAAAAATGCAAGTCGTACGCGTGTTTGCCCGTATATCGTCCGCATATCTCATTGCATCGTATTCATTTCTTGCGAAGCAGAAGACGTTACTCATCTCGCAGATCCCGATATATTGGGTTATCCGGAAAGTTCGTGCCGCAAAAGATTTAAATTTAATAAATGTATACTAAAATTTAAATCTTCTGTGTTTAAATTTTTCTTCAAAATCAGCACGAACTTTCCGGACAACTCAATATATTTGATATCCTATTCTCTCTCTCTCTCTCTCTCTCTCTCTCTCTCTTCCCCCTCCATTCATTCACTCCCCTCCCTCCCTCCCTTTCTCTCTCTTCCTCTCTTTCTCTGATATGCATATATTTGAAATCATACTTTCTAAAACTTTTTTTAGAGTGAGTATCATTTTAAAGAATGAAATTTCATTCTTAAAGATTAGAAATTGAGCCATTCTTTTTTAAGACTAACTCAATTTTCACTTTTTAGAGTGAGATTCCATTTTAAAGAATTTAGAGAGTGTAGTTATTATTACACTTAATTATTATTAACATGTAGTTATTATTAATAGTAATATAGCAGCTAATTATAATTGTGATAATATGAAATTATAGTCACAAATACTAAACTTTTCTCAGTGTAACAGAGTTTGCATGTTCATTGTTAAATATCGAAAAAGCAATGGTTATAGAAATAATAAAATACATTATTAAAACACATTGTTTCATTAGTTAATAGTCTATGCATTAACTCAATAAGCGAATTCGTTATGTGTATTTAAAAAAATGTTTTAATGGGGAACGTTATGATTATTCAATGTGTTTTTTGTTTTCTATTTCTTGTTTTTTACTGTTTTTTACGTCTTTTTGCTTTTAATCTGGTTTTTATGTCACTCAAGATAAAAGTTACGAGCGAATTTCGGAAGAAACAGGAAACATATAGCAAGAAATACAATTGTCAATAAAACGATCGTAAAGGAAGAAAAGCAAAAAGTAAAAAAAACAAGAAACAAAGACTATATTGTAGAATAGGCTTTAGGGTAATCTTTGTGTTAAATAATTTTTATTTTTAATTTCCATCTATGTCAAAATGCACTGAAAAAATTCTTCCAATGAGCGTGTTCATAGATTCAATAAATTTCATTAGATGTGTGTTAAATTTTATAGAAGTGATAACATGCATTTATCATATTAATGCACATTGTTTCATTAGTTAATAAAGTTTGTACATTAGATCAATAATCGAATTCGTTATATGTATTTAAAAAAATGTTTTAAGAAGGAATGTTACGATAATATTTAATTTTATCAATATACATATTCATTGTTACAATGAATTCTAATAATAGTTTTATAACTCATATTTATCCTTTTATAAAACTTAAATCATTATGAGAATAAAATTGTTTATTGGACAAATTTTAATGAATTTTTTATTGTATTTATTACATACATTTTTGATTCAGTGTGTAAATCGATCCATTTCTACTTAGTTTCAAAGTAAACAACATCTAAAAGTAATATATGGTATAACATTTGCATTTAGCAAATAATAAACTAAATTTGAGTCAAATTTAATACATTTTCTTAAGTGAATTATTTCAATCCATTGTTTTTGTTAAATTAATGAATATAGGAGCAGTGGCATCTGCAGAAATGATTAAAAGTAACTCGAATTGAGTAATTGACGTTATAAATTTAACAGTGTTTAATTAATCATCCTAAAAAAAGAGATAGAAGAATAACATTTCTGTGTATAGCTCATATTCATCGCTCTCTTATCATCCTCGCTAAATCAGCAGAAACGCAAAAAACATCGACTCGATCTAGATTAGCTGGCCCACATTGTTTAATATAATCCGACGGCGAGAGTTAAAGTTTGGCGAATGGAAGAGAGTTGGGCCAACCGCTAAGCGCATCGTGCGGAATACGAAATATGATTGACCCCCATATTTCAATATGTGCGCCGTGTCGGTTGATCGGACGACGCGTCTTAAATTAAACCACCCGAGTAATCAGATACCGGTACCTGATATCGGCTGCGTGTTTTTGATGAGGCACCGTTAACTATATCGCTTGTAAAAAACCGGGTCAATTTTAAGATCTGGTTCCTGCAGACAATCCGAGAGGCGACCGTATTCGCGATCGGGTGTAACCCGATTTTCTTTTTTGGAGTTTTTTTCGTGTTGAAACAGGATTCGGTAATAATATTAGCCGACCGCCAAGTACTGATGATATGGAATTGAGAAGTCGATAATTGGTTCAGAAAATACTCATGCGAACGGAATCCTTATTATCAATCTTTGATGTTTTACAAGAATTACCTTTCTAAGATACACATTACAGGAAGTTTTATCGCTACACTGGAAAAGAAATCTATAGTTGCATTTAATTGGTATTTTGATTTGTCCATTTTTAATCAGAATTCCAATTAACGTAATCAGACTCTTTGAATTGATTATCTCAACTAAAATTATAATTTATATTCTGATTGAAATAACTAGAATTCTGATTATATATGATGTGATCAGAATTTCAGATTCAGATTTTCTGATTTGTTTTTAACCAAGATTTTTTTCCATGTATGCAATAATTGAATATATAATGATTTTATCGCGTCTTTTTTGTCAACTCTTCTCGAATCGAATTCTTACATTATTATAAAACATCGAGGATATTTCTGAAAGATATACATTGGATATAATAAATTCTATCACTATTACGCAATAATTGTATGTTCCTTAATTTTTTTGAACGAGATCAATATTCATCCTTCGTATTTAATTCGAAAAACTCTCCCCTCGATCGATCTTCTTAGGTACTCTAATATCTAAAATCGATAAAGTCGAATTTCAGCGAGCCGATTTCAACGATAAACGTAATACGTAACAGTTTCACATCGAACGCAGTGGCAACCGAAACGCACTGCACCTGATCTTATATGCAATGTAGAGATGAACATTTTATGTTCCTTCACATCAAAATGCAGCAAATTCCTGACCTAGTGCCTTCTATACTCGCACTTAACGGTATAGTATCGTTATGATGCACTTTAAAGAATCGCGCTCCCGATGATTTTCGCAAGGCAAAAAAGGAAAGGAGAAGAGAGATGCGGAAGGAGTAATTATCCCAAAACGTAATGAACGTGAAAGAACAGCGTTTTGTTTATTGAACACGATGTTTCGGGTATCGTTGCTAATCATAATCGAGGCATTGGTGGATTCAGAAATTTATCAAGAAGAAAATCGAGTCATTGGCGCGCCGGAAACCAAATTTTTTAAAAATCAAATATGAAAAAAAAAATAATTTAAATTATTAATGGTATTACAATTGAATATATATTACATGTTATTTACATGTATAATTCTTAAACCGTTTTATTTAAAATTATATTATATGAAAAAAAGAATAATATAATCGAATCTATGTAATATGTATGTATTTTTTTATATCTATAGGAGTTTCTTAAATCAAAAAATATTTTTGGAATAAAAAATGACTCAAGCATTTCAAAAATATAAAAATATTATATAACGTAAATATATATAAAAATATATAACAAATATTAAAAAAAAACTACTCCAAGGAGGAATCCCCTCTGAATCCCTCCCGCCATCCCTGTGGATTCTCCAGAATAGAGATAATTTGTACTTTGATTGACCTCCGTGTTTCGTGATAGAATGTCTTAATCGCGACTATATAGCGCTGTGTGGTATTACGTCCGCAGAATTAATTTACGGTGTGCGTAGCCACGTGTGTCGGAGAGTAATTATTGCGCGGTCGTAATCAGCTACTCTTTAAGTGTAAATGACACGTGCAGATGTTTTGCAATGCGGGCAATTACGTTGTACAGTAGTAATTATTATAGAATGTAATATTGTAGAAAAAGAACGTATTGCTGCGTAATAGTAAAAGATATGTTAAGAAATTAACAGGACTTTGATCACGACAGCCTACCGATACAATCTTATCGTATCAAATATCAGCAATGATATAATCTTTTTTTCGAGTAGCGATATAAGGAAAGATAAATCAGGCGAGGTAAATTTGAAAAATTTATATGGCGTTTATCTCAAAGTTTAGATAAAAGTTTCTTCTCTATGATTTTGTCAAGAAAATAAATTTTTAAATATTATTTAATTACATTTAATTTTGTTAAATTGTCAAGAATCAAAAATAAATTTAATTATTAATAATACAATATTGAAAAATCATTAATCTGGAAATTTATGATTACGCAACGCTTATTATATAATTAATGTATAACTTGAACTATTAACATGAACGGGGTAATAATCCTATGATTCACGCGTATTATTTGAATATGTGTTTATTGCGTATTCGTGTGAAAGCGAATGTGATGATCCGTACACGGAAAGAATTTTTTCTTAGAGAATTGATTTTATTGTACAATTGAGACATTCTCTGTGAAGTGGAGAATGCTCTCCCCCCCCCCCTCTCCTGGCCAGAATGGTTTTGAAAACAATGAGGTCTGCGACGGCTCAAATTAAAACTTGTGAACATCTACTTTCAAAAACCATCTGGCTTTTTCCTGAATTCAAAATGGCGGCCGATTTTATAGTAATTTTAGTAAAATTCAACTAATTCGCCAACCTACTCAGCAATGCATTGCGATGAAAAATAACTCTATCTGAAGTTATCACATTTGGGTAGAGTAACCATCAGGTAAACATAGATTTAACTTTGATCCCGTTTTCAAAGTTAAATGGGGAAATTTTTATTTTTTTAACATAATCCCTATTTTTCCCTAGAAATAATTAATTTCGTTTGAAAAAAAATCAAAAATTGGCTAAGTAACGGCGAGTTGAAGAAGTGAAGAAAGATTGAAAATTTGTATTTTCGTATTTGTAAAAATCGCGTTTTTTTTTTCGATTATTTCATAAACTAAAAAAGTAATCGATTAGGCATATTGGTAAAAAAGATGCGCAATGACATTCTCTATAAATATCAATCAAAATTGAAATTTAAAAGTTGTCCAAAATTAGTTCGATGAATAATACTTATTCCGCGAGATCCACGTGTATCTCCTTATAGATTCCGGCTTGTCAATTTTAATTTTTGTAATCCCACACATGAAATTAGGCTATATATGTTCTAAAAATACAAATCTTATATACTATTTCTGAATTGTTTCTTTCTACAAGCACTTTTTAGAGTTACCTACCACCAGCATTTTTTAGACCTACTTCCCATCAGAGCTATTTTTCACCAGCATTTTTCAAAACTACCATCAGCATTTTTCAGAGATATCTAGAACATAGAATCATTAATCTCTCAATCTTTTATTACATTTTATACAAAATGTCTGAAATATTGCGTCACGATTGTTGTATCAATTCTCTTAACGTAATGGGTTACGTGGATAAAGACTTCTTTGTCGAGAGAATTGAAAAGGAAATTTCCGAATTTAACCACAAAAATTCGAAAATTTGCTGTAAATGTAAAAAGAAATGTACATCTTCTTCGCATTAGTATATCTACCGGCAGAGACTTGCATGTGATAAAAGTGAAGATACTGCGGCTGCCGAAACAGGAGACAAAGATAATAATGATAATAATGATGCAGTAGTGATGCATAGAGTAAAATTTTACTCGATTCAATTGTCGAAAAAGTCAAGAAATTCTATAACAACGATTTATACAGTAGGATTATACTTGGACAAAAAAAATATTATATCTGTTAAGATTGATAGAAATAAAACTACTATGCAGAAACGTCTGCTCTATGATTTGAGAGAACTCTATGATTTATTTAAGAAATCAGAAAAACTATTCAGTTGGAGTTCATTAAATTACGTCCCAAATATTGTATTCTTGCTGGGGGACTCGTGGAATAGCATCTGTGTTTGCACAATACATCGCAATTGTAAATTGATATTGAAAAGAATAGATATCCAAAATCTTAGTTGGAATTCAGAGAAATAAATTAACAATTGTAAAAATTTACAACAAATGATGTGCAAAAATCTCACCTCACAGTGCCATTTAGGTGGGTGTTCCAAGTCTTGGTACGTACTTGGAAAGATCTTTCTTCTCGTTTACTCGATTCATTGAATGAAGCGAATATTTTTCAAGTGGGATACAGTGCATGGACGAGAATCCTTGAAAAGGGGTCAATATCAAATCTACGTTTACCTGATGATTACTCTATCCAAACGTGATAACTTCAGATCGGGTTATTTTCCACCGTAATGCATTACTGAATAGGTAGTTGGCGAGTTATGTTTATGAATTTTAGTTAAGACTATTGTGAAATTGGTCGCCATCTTGAATACGCCATTTTGAATTCAGAAAAAAGCCGGCTTTTGAAAGTGGATGTCAAGCTTTAATTTGAGCCGACGCAGACCCCATTTTTTTTTTAAACTATTTTGGCCAGTGGGGATCCGCTTCATGAAGAATTGCCCTAATTATAAAATAGTAATGTAAGAAAATAATCTAGAAGAAGTCAATCGGCAGGATTACCGAACAATCACTATTAACCGTTCCTTTTTTAAATTAATATTGTATTTTTTGTATATGTACAATAGGATTCTGAAATTTTTAGTAATTATGGCCTTCATATTGAAGTGAGGAACTATTTGGTTTTTATATCATTTTTTATTTTCATGCACTGAAAAAAATATAGTCAATTTTAATAAATATTTAATTGAATACTGCTAACTAAATATTTATTAAATATAAAGATATATTTATTTGATACAAGAAATGTTAATTTGATTTAATAATCATTTTTTTTATTGAACAAATATTTACTTACTGTAAGTAAATGTTTAATTGGCATTATTGAATTAAACATTTATTAAAATTAACTATATTTTTTTCTCAGTGTACTAATTTATTTTCTTTTTAATGAGTGAAAAAGTTAATGTTAATTCTTGTATTAATTTGGAAATTTCTTTCAATAGAAAAATCGATAGCGGATCGATATCCGCATG
>Ga0157363_1001302_pt1 | contig 20670 bp, 17 predicted proteins | sample AttsexASBM1_FD_111477 | JGI IMG/M metagenome (GOLD analysis project Ga0157363, IMG submission 111477) | Fungus gardens microbial communities from leaf cutter ant in Ribeirão Preto, State of São Paulo, Brazil - Atta sexdens ASBM1 | ecosystem: Host-associated > Fungi > Mycelium > Unclassified ... | reverse complement strand
CGAGAGACGATTTCGCTGCCGGTAACTGTGGCCGTTGTGAACAGGACGGATAAATCGCTGCGTTCTTTCAGCAGCGCATCCAACAGGGGAAGCGCAGAAAGTGTTTCCCCTACGCTCGCAGCATGAAGCCACAGAAGTTGTCCCTCGGGCCGTTTGCCTCCGCCCAGACCCATGCGTTCACGCAGGCGGTCTGGAAGTTCCCGGCCTCGTGCCAGACGTACCCGGAGCATCATAGTCAGGGCGGGGGCAATCACCGTTCCTACGAGGCGCCACACGCGGTCCGTTGGCGTTTGTCGCTGGGCTTCAAGAAGATCATCTGCCCTGCGGGATACATCCATCAGGGCTGTACGTAGTGTTTCGGCGTCGGGCTGGAAGAGGGGTTTTCCCAGAACGAAATTGCCCTGCCTGAAAGGGAGGGGAAATGCCAACCCGTCCCATGAGGGCAGGCGTGGATTATTCGAGGCCATACCGATTGGTACTATCGGGCATTTTGCAAGGCGGGAAAGTGCGATGGCACCGGGATGAAGCTGTTCGGCCGGGCCGCGTGGCCCGTCGGGCGTTATCGCGACGATCGCACCATCATTCAACTCACGCAGGGCCTTGCGCAGAACTGCGGCGCCTCCCTTGTCTTTGCCGCGTTTGGAAGACGATCCATGTATGCCGATGAAGCCCCAGGGACGCACGATATCGGCAATCAGGCGGCCATCCCTGTTCCTGGACACCATCATGCGGAAGGAGAGTTTTGGCTCGATTGATCGTGCCCAGAAGCATAGCGCGGGACTCAGAGTCAGCGATCGGTGCCAGAATGCGACGAGTGTTCCTGCGCCTGCGGTCGTCACGATCCTGCGGGTCTGAGCAGGGCCGGAGACCTGCCAGCGTGACGTTCGCAGGCAGATCCCCAGCCAAATACGGATCAGACGGGTGGGCGCTATCATGAGTCTTCCGGTAGCACGCGCCGGAAGTGGGAGCAAAATCCTGTTCTTAGGAAGCGGGAGCCGGAAAAATTAACGGAGTTGATGATCTGCTTTTATGCTGAAAAAAGTTGCGCGGGCGAAGTCTGGCTTGCGAGCAGGCAAAGCGTCCGTTTCACCGACAACGGCTTCAAACCATACAGGGTGTGCTGCAACAGCAGGTGCCACGGGAAACATGTTTTTCGTCCCGTTAACCGTAATGGTTATCACTCCTTCAGGGGCGGTATTAATGCTGTAATCGATCCGGTTTTGTGGATAGACCGCGCCTGACACAACGCTCTGTGGCCCGTGACCAGCATTTACAGAAGACGTTACGTGATTGCCGTCCGTTTCCAGGATCGCAACCGGCCCCTCGGCATTCATGAGGCGGCCGATCAGCATACGGCCATTCCATGGCAGGTGATCAACCTGCATGGCTGCCTGCATATGAGATGTTCCCTGCTGCATGGACCAAGCGTTTTCTTCCCGCAAAACCGTAACGGGCGCCGTATCATGCCCCGCATATGGCTGACGGCTCGTTGTGGTTAGCGTAACTGCGCCCGAAGCCGGATTTCGTGTGTAAAAAATGCTGTGGTAGCCCTGCCTGAGGCGTGTAGACGGCACGGTTTCAACGCTTACGCGGTTGGCAGGCTGCTGCAATGCCAACGGCGGGGTTCGCCCGGTCTGCACTGCCTTCAGGTCCATGGCAGATGCAGGAGCAGCCAGGAAAATAGCGACGCAGGCGCCGGGCATAAGGCGGGAAAGCAGCACGGTAAAAATCCTTCATGCAGTGCGTCGAAAAAACTGTTGGTTTCCCAACGCTGGAACTGCCTACAGGGAGGCAATTCCAGCTGAGGAAAATCGCTTAGCGGCTCATGAGTACGGTGAGGTTTGCGTTCTCCAGAATATGACGCGTAACACCGCCGAGGATCATTTGGCGCAGACGGGAATGAGAATATGCACCCATGCTAAGCATATCGGCTTCGAATTCCTGCGCTGCTGTCAGAAGGCCTGAACCCACACTCCGGTCTATAGGCTCGAAAGTGCGCGCCGTGGCGGAAATTCCATGAAGGCGCAGATACGCCAGAACGTCTTCCGCCTCGGGACCGCGACGCTGATACGTTGGGCTGGTCAGGATCTGGACGGCCTCTGCGGTCTTTGCCCAAGGGAGAGTGCAACGGAGCGCCAGAGATGATTCAGGCGTACCGTTCCAGGCGATCGCAATACGCTTGCCGACGCTTTTCGGGGGCTTCGGAGGTGCGATGACAAGCGGGCGTCCGCTGTCAAAAAGGATGGCATGTAGCGTCTCGGAGGCACGTGGATCAGCATCCGTCGCCAGGAAAGGAACGAGCGTCATGTCGGCCAGACGGGCGCGCCAGGTGATGGCGTCATGCTCCGATCCGTCCAGAACATCGAGACTTGCGCTCACATGCTCGCTCGGTGGGCTGCTTGCGGAGGATGGGCTGTAACGTTCGATGGCATTCTGGCGCATCAACGCATCGAAATAGGCCCGGACCTCTATGGCGCGGCGCTGGGCTTCGTTTGCGGCAGCATCAATCATTTCACTGACCATGCCTGCAGACAGACCTTCGCCTGCGAGAGTGGCAACCTCGGACGGGTCACTGCCAACTACGACTGCAGACAGGTGTGCCTCGAAGCGTTTGGCAAATTCCAGAGCGATCCCCATGACCGATTCCAGATCGCCGGAGCCGTTAAGGGGGAGGAGGATGTTCTTGATGTTGTTGAGCATGGGCGGTTTCCCCCGGGTCCTGAAAGCAAAAATTTTCTTATCTATTACGGATAAAGACGCGTGACGTTCCATTCCGTGCCCGAGCGTTTCCAGACTGCGCGGTCATGAAGGCGGAAAGGTCTGTCCTGCCAGAACTCCATGGCGTCAGGCACAACGCGGAAGCCGGACCAGTTTGCTGGGCGAGGGATGTTTTCTTCGCCATAGCGCTCTTCGGTCTCTCTCAGGCGCTCTTCAAAGAGTTCGCGGCTGGCCAGCGGTCTGGACTGATCTGATGCGATGGCACCAAGGCGTGATTTTGGAGAGCGGCTCGCAAAATATGCATCTGCTTCCTGTGGGCTGACAGGCACGACTGCCCCTTCAATGCGGATCTGGCGGCGCAGTGATTTCCAGTGAAACAGCAAGGCAGCATGTGGGTTCGCTAACAGCTCTCCGCCTTTGCGGCTTTCCATGTTTGTATAAAAGACAAACCCACGCTCATCCATGCCTTTGAGCAGCAGCATCCGCACTGAAGGGTGGCCATCGGGCGTGGAAGTTGCAACGGCCATGGCGTTGGGATCATTCGGTTCGGATTTTTCAGCATCCGACATCCATGCCGCGAAAAGCGTGAAGGCGTTCGCAGTCAAATCAAGCAGTGGGTTACCGGTCTGCTGGGCTGGGGTATGGTTCATGGTTCTGCATCTCCCTCTGGTCCACGCATCATAATCGGTCTCGCCAGAGGCTCAAACTGGCAGCGTTCAAGAAGCTGAAATGTAATATGCCAGCGGCTCGCCAAGGGTTTTCCGGAGCATCAAGGCCCGTGTGTTGCATTTCCGTTGCGTTGTAAATTGTGAGCAGCCACGCACTAAGCGCACTTGTCCGTGGCCTGCGCTTGTGCGACCACGACCCTAATCCGCAAACGCGATTCAGGAAGCTGAAAACATGTCAGAAACCGAAGACAACATCCCGGCGCCGGTGACCGGTACCCTCATGAAGGGTAAACGCGGCATCGTCATGGGCGTTGCAAACAAACATTCTATTGCCTGGGCAATTGCCAGTGCCTGTGCTGCACAGGGTGCTGAACTTGCATTCACCTATCAGGGTGAGGCTCTTGGTAAGCGCGTTCGCCCGCTTGCTGAAAGCGTAGGCTCCACTCTCGTTTTGCCTTGTGACGTAAGCGATGATGCCGCGATCGACGAAACCTTTGCCGAAATCGAAAAGGTTTGGGGCAAGATCGACTTCCTCGTGCACGCCATCGGTTGGGCAGACAAGCAGTATCTGCGTGGACGGTATGTTGATACCCCGCGCGAAGCATTCCTGCAGGCCATGGACATTTCGTGTTATTCCTTCACGGCCGTTGCCCGCCGCGCCGCCGCGATGATGAACAAGGGTGGTTCGCTCCTTACCCTGACCTATCTGGGTGCAGAGCGCGTGATGCCCCATTATAATGTCATGGGTGTTGCGAAGGCGGCTCTTGAGGCTTCCGTACGCTACATGGCAGCGGATCTTGGCCGTGATGATATCCGTGTGAACGGTATCTCCGCAGGCCCGATCATGACGCTGGCTGCCAATGGTATCAGCGATTTCCGTTATATCCTGCGCTGGAATCAGCTTAACGCACCGATGGAGCGCAACGTCTCTCTTAAGGATGTCGGCGGTTCCGGGATGTATTTCCTGTCCGACCTGTCCAGTGGTGTTACGGGCGAAGTCCATCATGTGGATTGCGGTTATCATGTCGTTGGCATGAAGAACCCGGAAGCCCCCGATATCGCCGTGGTCTCTTCCGGAGATTGAGATGTCGGACAACAGCTTCGGGCATTTGTTCCGCGTTACAACATGGGGGGAAAGCCATGGACCAGCGATTGGTTGTATCATTGATGGCTGCCCGCCACGCCTGAAGCTGTCCGAAGCGGATATCCAGCCATGGCTGGATCGTCGCAGGCCCGGGCAATCCCGTTTCACAACCCAGCGCCGGGAACCGGACGAGGTGAAAATCCTTTCCGGCGTATTTGAGGGCATGACAACCGGTACGCCGATTTCGCTCATGATCGAGAATACGGACCAGCGCTCCCGTGATTATGGAGAAATTGCCGAGCGGTATCGTCCCGGTCACGCCGATATTGCGTATGACATGAAGTACGGGATTCGGGACTATCGCGGTGGTGGCCGTTCCTCCGCCCGTGAAACCGCAATGCGCGTTGCAGCCGGTGCGGTTGCACGCGTGCTTCTGAACACGCTCGTGGGCGAGGGGGTTCAGATTCGTGCGGCGCTGACGGGTATCGGTGGCCATCAGGTCGATCCCGCCCGTTGGGACTGGGACGAAGTGGAGCGAAATCCGCTTTGGTGCCCGGACGCAGATTCGGTCTTGTCCTGGCAGGAACTGCTGGACTCGGTCCGCAAATCCGGATCCTCGATCGGAGCGACTGTTGATGTTGTCGCTGAAGGTTTGCCAGCCGGACTCGGAGCGCCTGTCTATGGGAAGCTTGATGCGGATCTCGCATCGGCGCTCATGGGCATTAATGGTGTGAAGGGGGTCGAGATTGGCGATGGTTTTGCAGTCGCAGCCCTTCGCGGTGAGCAGAACGCGGACCCGATTGCGCCTGGTCCTGTGTTTGCATCAAACCATGCTGGGGGAATTCTGGGTGGAATTTCAACGGGTCAGCCCATTGTTGCCCGCTTTGCGATCAAGCCAACCAGTTCGATCCTGACGCCTGTCCCTAGCATCAACAGCAAGGGTGAGGCCGTTGATGTGAGCACCAAGGGGCGGCACGATCCCTGTATCGGAATCCGTGCGGTGCCTGTGGCTGAGGCAATGATGGCCTGTGTGTTGGCAGACCATCTTCTACGCCATCATGCGCAGTGTGGGTGGGAGCGGCGCTGACCGTCGCTCCCTGGGGCGCTCAGTTTTCCAGCCGCGCATCCAGCGTGATTTCGGTGTTGAACAGTTTCGACACCGGACATCCCACCTTCGCTTTGTTCGCGCATTCGTCGAACCGGGCATCGTCTGCGCCGGGCACGACGCCACGCAGAATGAGATGGACCTTGGTAAGGGAAAAGCCGTCCCCTGATTTGTCCAGAGATACGATTGCCTTTGTATCCAGTGACGTAGCAGTAAAGCCTGCCTCGCCCAGAATCATGGACAGGGCCATCGTGTAACAACCCGCATGTGCTGCGCCGAGGAGCTCCTCGGGGTTCGTGCCGGGTTTATCTTCGAAGCGCGTGTTGAAGCCGTAAGGCTGGGCCTCCAGCGCGCCGCTCTGTGTCGAAATCGTGCCTTTGCCGTCTTTCAGGCCGCCGCTCCAATGGGCGGATGCAGATTTGTCGATACTCATGGGTGACGCTCTCCAGATGTTGAGTGGCTCCAGTCTTCAACGTGGCAGGGTAGGCAATGTTGCCTGCTTCCACGGCGGGAATATCGGATCGCATTATCGTGTCGTTTGTGGCTGGAATGCCATATCGCGCCAACCGCATGAGGATAGATGCGGGCTTGTGGCGGTTTTCTGCGCCAAACACTATATCTAGGGGTGTGGACAGATTCCGTGCCATAGATGTGCGATGTCGCTGGTTCACAGCAGAACAGATTTTTCAAGAGAATTGATTGCTTGCGATGGCTCTCCAGTCGTGGAATTGGAGTGATCAACCAAGCAAAATTCTATACGCCGGAGACAGCGAATGACACTTCATGACGTGACGATGGACACATCCCATCCGGCTGACCGCCCTCATGATGTTCGTCCCGTTTCCGACCACCCACCCTGCGCTGAGCCAGTAACGGGCACTGAAGAAACACCGGACATGTTCGATGACGTTGTGCAGCTTCCGGGGCATCACGCAGTTCGCGTTGACCGCTCTCGTGATTCGTTGCTGACGGATTTCGGCAAGGCCACTCTGGACAACCGATATCTGCTCGAGGGGGAGCATTATCAGGACCTGTTCGGGCGTGTTGCCTCATATTATGGCGCGGATGCAGGCCATGCACAGCGTATTTACGATTATATTTCCAAGCACTGGTTCATGCCGGCGACGCCGATCCTGTCCAATGGCGGCACATCGCGCGGCCTGCCCATTTCCTGCTTTCTGAACGAAGCGGAAGACAGTCTGGAAGGGATCGTCGGGCTCTGGAACGAGAACGTCTGGCTGGCGTCCAAGGGTGGCGGTATCGGTTCCTATTGGGGCAATCTGCGTTCCATCGGCGAGAATATCGGCCGCAACGGCAAGACATCCGGCGTCATCCCGTTCATCCGCGTGATGGACAGCCTGACGCTTGCGATTTCTCAGGGAAGCCTGCGTCGTGGATCGGCGGCTGTTTATCTGCCGGTCTGGCACCCTGAAATTGAAGAGTTCACCGAAATGCGCCGCCCCACAGGTGGCGATCCGAACCGTAAGGCGCTGAACCTTCATCACGGCGTGCTGGTGACGGATGCGTTCATGCGCGCGGTTGAAAAAGACGAAGAGTGGGCGCTGCTGTCTCCCAAGGATCACAGCATCATCCGCAAGGTTTCAGCGCGTTCGCTCTGGATCCGTATCCTGACGGCCCGCATGGAGCAGGGCGAGCCTTACGTGATCTATTCCGATCACGTGAACAACGCCCGTCCCCAGCACCACAAGCTTGCAGGCCTTGAGGTCAAGACATCCAATCTCTGCGCCGAAATTACGCTGCCCACCGGCATTGATCATCACGGTAAGAACCGCACGGCAGTCTGCTGCCTGTCTTCGCTGAACCTGGAAACCTGGGACGAGTGGAAGGATGATCCTCAGTTCATCGAGGATGTCATGCTGTTCCTCGACAACGTGCTGCAGGACTTTATCGACCGTGCCCCGGACGATATGGAGCGCGCAAAATATGCTGCGGCCCGTGAGCGTTCGGTCGGGTTGGGAGTGATGGGTTTTCATTCCTTCCTTCAGGCGCGCTCGATCCCCTTCGAAAGCGTGATGGCGAAGGTCTGGAATCGCAAGATATTCAGCCATATCCGTGAGCAGGCTGACGCTGCTTCGAAGCATCTGGCAGAACTGCGCGGCCCATGCCCGGATGCCGAGGAATACGGCATCATGGAGCGTTTTTCGCATAAACTCGCGATTGCTCCGACGGCTTCCATTTCGATCATTACCGGAAACGCAAGCCCTGGCATCGAGCCGATCAGCGCGAATGTCTTTTTGCAAAAAACGCTGTCAGGCTCTTTCACTGTCCGTAACCGTCATCTTCAGAAGCTTCTGCAAGAGCGCGGACAGGACAATGACAAGGTCTGGAGCTCAATCACCCTGAACAAGGGGTCTGTTCAGCATCTCGATTTCCTGACACAGGACGAGAAAGACGTTTATAAAACGGCGTTCGAACTGGATCAGCGCTGGATTGTAGAACACGCCGCAGATCGTGCGCAGTTCATCTGTCAGGCACAGTCGGTTAACCTGTTCCTGCCGGCGGATGTGCATAAGCGTGACCTGCATCAGATCCATTATCAGGCATGGAAGAAGGGTCTGAAGTCCCTTTATTACTGCCGTTCGCTCTCCATCCAGCGCGCTGATGCCGTGTCTACGGTCGCGCTGAAGAGCGATATTCTAAATGAAGAAGAATATGTGGTCCCGCTCACCGCTGCCCCGCGTGGCGAGATGAGCACTGGTGATTACGAGGAATGCCTGAGCTGCCAGTAATGGCTGGCAGCTTGCGAGAGGATGAAGCGATGAGCGACACAAACAAGACGCCCGAGGCTGCTCCGACCGAGCAGCATTTCGATCTGATGACCGCAAATCCGGTCTATAAGCCGTTCCGTTACCCATGGGCCTATGATGCATGGTTGACCCAGCAGCGTGTTCACTGGCTGCCGGAAGAGGTTCCGCTGGCCGACGATGTGAAGGACTGGCACAAGACGCTGACCGAGTCTGAGCAGCATCTTGTGACCCAGATTTTCCGCTTCTTTACACAGGCGGACGTGGAAGTGAATTCCGCGTACATGAAGTATTACAGCCAGGTTTTCAAGCCGACTGAAGTGCTGATGATGCTTTCATCGTTCTCCAATATCGAGACGATTCATATCGCAGCGTATTCGCATCTTCTTGATACCATCGGTATGCCAGAAACTGAGTATTCTGCGTTCCTGAAGTACAAGGAGATGAAAGACAAATACGATTTCATGCAGTCGTTTAACATCGACAATAAGCGTGAAATTGCGAAGACTATGGCCGCGTTTGGCGCCTTCATGGAAGGATTGCAGCTATTCGCTTCGTTCGCGATCCTGCTGAACTTCCCGCGCTTCAACAAGCTTAAGGGCATGGGCCAGATCGTTTCCTGGTCCGTTCGTGATGAGACACTGCACTGCCTGTCCATGATCCGGCTGTTCAGAACCTTCATCCGTGAAAACCCAGAAATCTGGACTGAGGATTTCCGTGAAGAGCTGACTCAGATCTGCCGGACGACGGTGGAACATGAAGATGCATTTATCGACCTAGCCTTCGAAATGGGTGCGGTCGAGGGGCTCTCTTCAGAGGACGTCAAGCGCTATATCCGTTTCATTGCAGATCGTCGCCTGACCCAGCTTGGTCTGGATCCGATCTATCACAACGATGAAAACCCGCTGCCGTGGATTGATGACATGCTCAATGCAGTCGAGCATGCCAACTTCTTCGAGAGCCGTTCAACGGAATATTCCCGCGCCTCTACATCGGGGACATGGGAAGAAGCGTTCGAAGGTAACGTTTTCGACTGACCATTTTAAAGCTCCGGCAGGGCTTGTCCTTGCCGGAGCACGTTTTCCGCCACGGCCGTGAACTGTCCATCATCCTGATGCAGGATCATGCCCGCTCTCAGGCGGAAAATACTCCGCCCGCCATGAATGGCGCGCAGGATGACCAGCTTTGCTTCGCGTCCGGCTTTTGGCCAGAGCGGATAAAGCTGTAGCGAACCGCACCCATGAGAGAGCAGTGTTGCGCAGGCTGTATCCACAGCAGCTGCCGGTAGCGCAAATGTCAGACTTCCGCCCGGTAAAACCCATCGCGTCAGGGTGCTGATCCAGCTGTTCGGGTCTGCCTCCTCAGCGTGCAGCGCAAGGCGTCGGCGACTGTCTGGAGAGGGTGTTCCGTTCGGGTTGTGCCAGGGCGGATTGGCCATGACGTGATGAAAACGACCGTTGGCATTGGGGGCGGAACTGCGCAGACTACGGGGGATGTCAGGCAAACGAGCCTTGATCGCCTCCAGAGTGGCAGTGCCGTGATTGAGACTGAAATTCCGGTTGGCCAGCCCCACAGTCTCAGAGTCGTGCTCCAGCCCGATGCCTTTTAGGTCTTCAATGCGATGGCTGAGGCACAACAGGCCCGCCCCGGCACCACATCCAGCCTCCAGAACGCTCTCACCGGCCAGAGCCGGAACAGCTGCAGCCATGAGGACGGGCTCCAGTCCGGTTCTGTATCCTGCAGAAAACTGCCTGTAGCGAAGGCGCCCCCCAAGAAGGGTACCATCGCGTTCTTCGGGGCCTGAAACGGGATATAACCGCTTTGTATCGCTATCGTTGTCGTCCAACGGGTTGACCGTCTTCCTGCTGCCGCTCATATGGTCTTCCAACCTTTTGTCCGGCGTTACACTGTGTGCCTGCCTTCCGGTTTCTGGAAAGGTAGCAGGGCGTATCGGATCATATCGTGGCCGCACGGTATAGTGCCAGTGCGGGAAGTGGAGTAGTGACCCTTGGATTCTTCCGCACCGGACGCCGTAGCCGCCGAAACTCAGGAGAAGCGCGTGCTCAAGGACGCCGGAGGCGAGAGCGCACTGTCTGCGTTGTCTGCTTTCCTTGAAGAAGACATGCATGCCTGTAACCGTGCCATTGTTCAGCGGATGCAAAGCCCCGTACCGCTCATTCCGCAGCTGGGAGCGCATCTTGTTGCCGCTGGTGGAAAGCGCCTGCGCCCGTTGTTGACACTCGCCTCTGCGCGTCTGTGCGGATATGAGCCTGCTCCTGATCGTCAGCGGCATGTTGGCCTCGCCGCCTGCGTAGAGTTTATCCACACAGCTACTCTGTTGCATGACGACGTTGTTGACGAAAGCACGCTGCGTCGCGGGTTGGCCTCGGCAAATGCCGTATTCGGCAACAAGGCTTCCGTGCTTGTGGGGGACTTCCTGTTCGCACGTTCGTTCCAGCTTATGACTGCGGATGGTTCGCTCCGGGTCATGGCAATTCTGTCGGCTGCTTCTGCGACGATCGCAGAGGGAGAAGTCCTGCAGATGGCAACGCAGAACGATCTTTCCACGCCAATCGACCGCTATCTCGAAGTTATTCATGGCAAGACTGCGGCCCTGTTCGCCGCAGCATGTCGCGTGGGTGCTGTTCTGACCGATCGCCCGATTGCGGAAGAAGAGGCGCTGGACGCGTTCGGCACGAATCTGGGAATGGCCTTCCAGCTTGTCGACGATGCTCTGGATTATGCCGCAGACCAGCAGACCCTCGGGAAGACAGTTGGAGACGACATGCGTGAGGGCAAGATCACGCTGCCAGTTCTTGCCGCGTATGATGCGGCCACGCCGGAAGAAAAAGTGTTCTGGGAGCGTGTTATCGAGCAGGGCAAGCAGACGGATGCCGACCTTCCGCGCGCTCTGGAGCTGATTGCAAAAACGGACGCGATTGGCGTCACGATTGCACGTGCTCAGACATATGCTGATGCTGCTGTTGAAGCGCTGTCCATTTTCCCAGAAAGCGAACTGCGTGGGCTTCTGGAGCGGACAGTGCAATACACCGTTAACCGGGCACGCTGATCCGATACGCTTAGGCTGGGATACTGACTGGGGAGAAGACCTCCCAGGACGTAAATCCCAGCCTCTCGACAGCCCGTTCGAGCCTTATGCAATCCGACGGAGCTTTGGTCATGAGCAGGCGTGCGGATCGGGCATTGCGATCTTCCTGCGCGATTTGACTCATCACCATGCCAACTTGACGTGCCACTGCAGGAGCCGGGTCGAGCCATGTAACTGGCTGGTCCGCCAGTCGGGTGAATGCGGGCATCAAAAATGTGTAATGCGTGCAGCCCAGACCAATCGTATCGATTTCGGTTCCGAAAGGCTGCTGGAAAAGCTGCCGTAGCTCGCGCCGGACATCATCATCGGCAATCGGCTCCCCCAGAAAGGCTCGCTCCGCCAGGTCTGCAAGGCCACGCGCGCCGTGCGTCAGCAAGCGACAATCTGCGGCGAAGCGTTGATGCAGATCTATGATGTAGGGTCTGCGTGCAGTAGCCGATGTTGATAGCAGACCTATTGTACGGGTTTGGGAGACGCGTCCGGCCCAGCGAATGGGTGGCACACATCCGACCACTGGAATCTTCAGGCATTCACGCAGTGCGGGAAGGGCAATGGTGCTGGCTGTGTTGCATGCAACGACCAGAATATTAGGCAGCAGCCTGTCACAGGCAGATTTGAGCAGTGAGACGATTCTGAGCGTAAGTGGCGCATCGGGTTGTTCACCGTAAGGGAAGAGCGCCGTGTCTGCCAGGTAGTCAATATGTAGGGTTGGATGGGTGTCGCGCAGTGATTGCACGACACCCATACCGCCGATTCCGGAATCGAATATCAGAACCCGCATGGCAGGGGCTGAGTGGCCCTGCGGCATCAGCCTTCGGCTTTAGCCTTGAGTGCCAGTGCTTCTTCTGCGCTGCCAACACCGCCATGCTTTTTGGACCAGCCGCAGGGGTCTTCAAGGAAACGGCGCACTTCTGCGCTGTCGCGGTCAGAGAAATAGTTGCCGCCAGCACATGCCTCCAGAACATCCCACCAGGTGCACAGAGAGTGCAGGGAGATGTTCATGTCGGAGAGGGTTTTGTGTGCACCAGGGAAGACGCCATAGAAAAAGACCACAAAAGTGTGATCAACGATGGCGCCAGCATCACGCAGGGCGTTGGCAAAGCGGATTTTAGATGCGCCGTCCGTGGTCAGATCTTCCACAAGAAGGGTGCGCATGCCATCGGGAACGTCGCCTTCGATCTGGGCATTGCGGCCAAAGCCCTTGGGCTTTTTGCGGACATAAGCCATGGGCGTCATCATACGGTCTGCAATCCAGGCCGCGAACGGGATGCCAGCGGTCTCACCGCCCACAACGGCGTCAATGCTCTCGTAGCCGATATGGCGGCCGATCTTCTCAACTGCCAGTTCCATGATCTTCACGCGGGCGCGGGGGAAGAAGATGATCTTGCGGCAATCAATATAAACAGGCGACTTCCAGCCGGAGGTCAGCGTGTAGGGATCTTCCGGGCGAAAATTGATCGCCTTGATCTCAAGAAGGATACGGGCCGTGGTCAGGGCTGCATCCCGATCCCATTGCGTATGGCGGCTGGACTGGGGGTTATCGCCGGTTTCAGTCATCACGTTCTCCAAAGAATTTCTCCCAGAGATTTACCGGTCCGGGCCGCAGAAGGGTAGGGGGGAAAAGCGATCTCTCATTGTCTTCTTGCACCTGATGGCAGACCCTTTTATGAGAGTGATTCTCATAACAACGTCTCTTACGTGTCAGGACCCCAAAGTGAGCATCGAGACAAGCCGGATCGGACGGAAATGCGAACGCGCCGTCATTACGGCCTATCAGGAACTGCGTGATGTGGGACAGCCGGATATGCAGGCATTTGCTGCCTGCACGACGCTGTATCGCATCCACCATCCTGAATCGTCACTGACTGAAGCACGCCGCCTTGTTGCGGAGTGGATTGATCATCATGTCGTCCGCCAGGATCGCGGGCGTACCCGCGGCTGCGACTGCTGACTTTCAGTCCCGGTCCTTCATCGGTGTGAAGGACCTCTTTTTTTCTCCAACATAGAGCTGCCGCGGGCGATTGATGCGCCCAGCCGGATCTTCGCTCATCTCTTTCCACTGACTGACCCATCCGACTGTTCTCGCGACCGCGAACAGCACAGTGAACATGGATGTCGGTATTCCCAGTGCCTTGAGGATCAGGCCTGAGTAGAAATCCACATTCGGATAAAGGCCACGGCTGACGAAATATTCGTCCTCGGTCGCAATACGTTCGAGTTCCATGGCAAGATCCAGAAGTGGATCACGATCCAGTCCCAGTTCTTCAATAACTTCATGGCAGGTTGCCTGAAGAATTTTGGCGCGTGGATCGAAGTTCTTATAGACGCGATGGCCAAACCCCATGAGGCGTATGCCGGAATTGCGGTCTTTCACCTTTTCCATGAAAGCCGGAATGCCTTCGCGCGTTCCAATCGATTCCAGCATTGCGAGTGCGGCTTCGTTTGCGCCACCATGAGCGGGGCCCCATAGCGTGGCTATACCCGCTGAAATGCAGGCGAACGGGTTTGCCCCTGTAGAGCCAACCAGACGCACAGTCGTGGTTGAGGCATTCTGTTCATGATCGGCATGCAGAATCAGGATCCTGTCCATGGCCCGCGCAAGAACCGGGTTCACCTTGTAGTGGTTTCCGGGACGGGCAAACAGCATGTGCAGGAAGTTTTCGGAGAAGGGCATCGCTTCATCCGGATAGATGAACGGCTCTCCGATAGTGTATTTATATGCCCAAGCGGCAATGGTCGGAATTTTTGCGATCAGGCGGCGCGCTGAGAGATCTCTGGCTTCGGCGCGGGAGACATCAAGCCCATCATTGTAGAACGCGGAAAGTGCTGCAACGGTCCCACACAGAATGGCCATCGGATGGGCATCACGGCGAAAGCCGTTGAAAAAGTTCCGGATCTGCTCGTTGAGCATGCGGTGCGTGTACATATCCGTGCAGAAATCATGGTACTGCGCGGAGGTTGGAAGCTCACCGTAAAGAAGAAGATAGGCAGTCTCGGTAAAACTGGCGTTCAGAGCCAGTTCTTCAATGGGATATCCCCGGTGCAGCAGGACGCCTTCATCGCCGTCAATGAATGTAATGCTACTGGTGCAGGCTGCTGTTCCACCAAATCCTGGATCGAAAGAGAACATGCCTGTCTGTTGCGAGAGGGTTCTCACATCAATGACAGATGGTCCCATGGACCCGTCAAGCACTGGCAGGGTTGCCCCTGCAGCACCAGTTGCAGATTCAACATGCAGCGATGCGGACGTGTTTTTGTTGTTTTTCATCAGAAAAGTGACCAGTCCCTGAGCGGCAGATGATGAGGACAGCTTATCTGCAAGCTTTGTTTTTTCCCAGAGACTGTTCCAGCTTTAACGTTGGAAATTCAGGTATCGGGTAGCTTCAGGGGGTAATGAGGAGTTCGGCCTGAACGGTCGACGGGCGGATATCGTGCCAGGGCGCCTCGGTTCTGAAAATGGTCATGCTCGCAGGATTGTAGCCGTTTCTCAGATTGCTGAAGGCAGGGATGTGTATTGCTGGGCCCAGAAGCTCATAGGCCAGCGCCCCTATGGTGGGGTTGTGTCCGATCACAATGACGGTCTGAATGTCTTCGGAGACAGCATGGATCAGGCCATAGAGATCATCCACCGTGGCGCCATAGATCAGGTCTTCGAAAACAGGATCTGTGGCTGCAGGAAGGATCTCCAGAACAGCCGCAGCTGTCTGCTGCGTTCGCAGAGCCGGGCTGCACAATATTTCCATGGGCGTATCTGGAGCGAGAAGCGCTAGTTGACGTCCGACACTCGTGGCTTGCTGAAAGCCTTTCTCGGTAAGAGGGCGCGCCCTGTCTCCCGCATCTGAGCGCAGGTGCGGTCCAGCTTCAGCATGCCGCAACAGGACAAGGCGTCGCTCTGTCATCAGGAAGCGTTGTTTTCACTTGCCTTGGCGGCAATGGCTTCATGATGACGAATGACTTCACGGATAATGAACGAGAGAAATTTCTCTGCAAAATCCGGATCAAGGTGGGCATCGTTTGCCAGATTGCGCAGACGCTCGATCTGGCGCTGTTCGCGTGCAGGATCTGCTGCAGGCAAATCTGCGTGGGCTTTGAGATTTCCCACATCCTTGGTGCAACGGAAGCGCTCTGCCAGCATGTAAATGAGTGCCGCATCAATATTGTCGATACTGGCGCGCAGGCGTTCAAGTTCAGCAAGAGGTGTGTTGGTCTCAGGGGTCATTGATGTCTATCCATGCAAGGTGTCCACCTTTCCCGGCGCCCAGATCCGTGAAGACGGCTGTCCCGCCCAGTCGGCCGGTACGGCGCCAAGGGCGACCGTCCGTTGAGCGACGATCATGCCCGACATAGACAGTCATGCCTTCGGGGATGCGGTTGATCCAGCTCAGTCGACGCTCGGGATAACCATCCGGCTGCATGCGTCCGGTTGTCTCGCCAAAAAGGGCTCGGGAGAGTGGGGCCGACATATCTCCAAGCCCGGTCATGGGCGGAAGGGAGAGCATCGCGGTGTGAAAACCGCCATGTACGAAAAGAGAGTTGCCAAGCCTCACCCAGACCGGAGCACCGGCAATTTCTTCATAAGCCCGCTGGCGCAGGGTGTCATATTCCGGGTCTGAGAGCTGGCGTAGGGTTTCTTCGAGCGGAGGGTCTCGCCTGAGGCGTCGGCCTTCGAGGGCGCGGCCCAGCTTGCGGTCATGATTTCCAAGAATGAAAAGGCCGCGCCGTGTGTCGATCAGGTCGATCATCAGTTCCAGAACGCCGGCGCTATCCGGACCATGATCGACCAGATCACCAAGCTGGATTACAAAACGCTCAGTGGCTGTTGCATGACGGAAAGCATTCAGATCGCCGTGCACGTCTCCCACCACACGTATGCCGCGTTCGCGGATACGAGTCAGAATGGGTTCGGAGAAGGCGGGTTCCGCAAAGATGGTACGATCTCTCACTGCTCCGTCTGACAGACGTCGGGACTGGTGGAACGATAATGTCGGATTTTCGCAACAGAACGTCAACCGCCTGTCATCTGTGCCGCACGTCCAAGGTCCACGGAAAGAATTCGGCTGACACCCCGTTCCTGCATCGTAACGCCAAACAGTCTGTCCATATGGGCCATGGTAAGCTGGTGATGCGTTACAACAAGAAAGCGTGTTCCGGCCTCTTTTGTCATGTCTGCAAGTAACGAACAGAAGCGCTCAACATTCGCGTCGTCCAGTGGTGCGTCTACTTCGTCCAGAACACATATCGGGGCAGGATTGCAGCGGAAAGTCGCGAAAATCAGGGATAGGGCGGTCAGCGCCTGCTCTCCGCCCGAGAGTAGGGAAAGGGTGGAGAGTTTCTTGCCGGGGGGCTGGGCGAATATTTCCAGACCGGCTTCGAGCGGATCGTCGCTTCCCACCATGCCAAGATGTGCACGACCGCCCCCGAACATTCGGGCAAATAGAGACTGAAAGTGCCTGTCCACTTCGGTAAAGACAGCAACAAGACGCTCTCGGCCTTCCTTGTTGATGCTACTGATCGCGCCGCGCAACCTGCTGATGGCGGCGGTTAGTTCTGCGTGTTCACGTGCAATCGTTTCTGCTGTTTCACGCGCTTCCTGATATTCTGTGTCTGCGCGCAGATTTACCGCGCCCAGATCATCGCGTTCGCGCGTCATTTTTGAAATGCGACGTCGGAGGCTGCTTTCCGCCTGATCGGAAAGATCTGAAGGAATCTCTCTGCCCCGGGGTGGTTCACTTTCGCTGAGAAGACGGTCACGCGCGGCTTTGGCCTGGTCGGCGCGCTCTGTCAGTGTCGCAATGGCTTCACGAGCAGTTGCAAGGGCTTGCTCTGCCTCCCGGCATATCTTTTGGGTCTCCGCTCTAGCTTTTTCGGCGGCTTCATCCTGTTCGCGGGCTATAACATACTCATCATGGAGATCAGTCAGCGCTTTTTCCCGCTGGGCGAGTATTTCCTCAAAATGTTCGGGCTCCGTACTGGCCTTTTCATGTTCATGCCGGAGAATTCCGCGTCGTGCCGTGAGTTCTGTGTGGGTCAGGTTTGCGGCACTGATCTGTTGCTCTAAATCTGCCAGACGCGCGGTCAATGCAGATACTTGTCCAGCAATGCGCACTTCACCCAACGCCATTTCAGACGCTTCGGACTGATTTTTTTCAAGCGTCTCACGGAGGTTTTCCACCGTTTCCGTGGCGCTGAGAACGGATTGTTCCAGCAGGGCGTCATCAGGTCGAGCGAGGATATTGGCTTCAGCCTGAGTGTGCTGATGCTGGAGTTGTCGCAGAAGTTCCTCATGGGTGGCCAGACGTGGAAGCAGCGTTTCACGACGTGCCTGAGACGTTGCGATCAAATGGTTCAACGCCTGTAATGCTTCCCGGCGCCCATCTGCCTGCGCTATCGCTTTGGATAGGCAATCTGAGGCGCGCTGTGCATCGTTGCCGAGTACCTCATATTGTTCCTGAGCTGCCTTTGATTTTTCCATAAGGGCAGGGATGTCCGGACGGCTCGTCGAGTGCAGAATGTCCAGCAGGCGGCCCGAAAGTTCTTTGGTCTCTTCTTTTGTCCTGGCCAGCGCAGCATCAAGTTCAGAAAGGCGTATCGCTGCGCTTTCATGGCGAACCCCTGCTTGATCCAGATGTCGGGCGCTTTCGTCATGCTGGGCATGAACGTTCTGATGATGCTCCGATGCCTTTGAAACTGCGCTGCGCGCATCCTGTGCGGCTTTCGCGCGTGTCTCTGCTTCCTGGGTGAAGGTCGCAGGGTCGGGCAGTGAGGAGAGTGCCTGCTGTGCTGTATTCAGGCGTGTGTCAGCTTCTTGAAGAGCATTTTCGCTTTCTGTTACGCGCCTCTCGGCTTGTTCAAAAATTCCACGGGAGAGGGCTGCCCGGCGTTCGATATCTGCAACCCGGCTGCGTGCGTTCGCCAGTTGAGGCTCTGCCTGCCCGCGTTTTGCGCGCTGTTCCTTGAGAAGATTTTCACAGGCCGTGCGCTCACTCAGAGCGGAGAGGGCAGCCTGACGCGCGGCTGGCAGCAATCTCTCGCTCTCAAGGAGTACTGCTTTTGCTGCGGCGAGCTTTCGCCTCTGTTCCAGCCTCGCAGCGCCGGCGTCGGGTGCATTCGGGCTACGGATAAAGCCATCCCAACGCCAGAGCGCGCCACTCTTGCCGACCAGAGCCTGACCCTTCGTCAGATTTTTCTGAAGAGACGGGCCGTCTGATTCGTCTTCCAGTAAAAAAATAGACCCGAGGCAACGCCTGAGCGCAGGCGGAGCATCTATCAGGGTTGCAAGCGATATACCTCCGCTGAAGGCCGTCTCCGGTAGGTCTGCGAGGTGTTTCCAGCGTCGGTCAGCCGGAATTGCATCCGGGGCGAGTGAGGCGTCCAGACCATCTGCCAGAGCACTCGCAACTGCGCGGGCCAGATCATCTGGAAATGACAGATGATCTTCCACGGCATCAGGTTGCGTGTTTGCAGCGGCAAGGCTCTGTTCAAGTCCTTCGCATTCCCCTGTGGCCCTGATGTGACGGCTCTCTAGATCAGAAAGGGCTGCTCGAGTGGCATCGGCTTTCTGATTTGCAGCACTCAGTGCCGTTTCAGTATCAGTCAACGCGTTCTGTATGGCAGACAACTCTTGTTCAAGCCGCTCTGCCTCGTCGCCTGCTTTCTGAAACTCAATGGTTGGGATCAGGGCTGCGCGGGCGGTCTCAAGAGTCTGTCTAGCCTGAGCCAGTTGCGGTTTCAGGTTTTGAACGAGCTGGAGGGCAGATTGGTGCTCGCGGGTGAGTGCCTGTTGACGTTGCGCACTTTCTTCGGCCGCCGCGCGTGCTTCGAGCCACGCGTTGCCCAAGGCGTCCTGTTCATTACGGAGCCTGCTTTCCTCGGCCGCTGCGTGTGCAAGACTTTCCTTCAGGCGCAAAAGATCATTTTCGAGAGCCTGTCTTTTCTCGATGGGCAAGAGCGCTGAGGCAGTTTGTTGTCTCGCTTCGTTGCTCTGTCTGAAGCGCTCCTGAAGGTTTTCCAGCCGCGCCTTCAGATCGTTTTCCTGCGCCTGAATTTCGACGAGCCGGCTTTCCCCTTCAGCAAGGGCGCGCACTTCAAGTTCCATTGAGAGGCGCGAATTCTGAAGGTCAGTCTCAACCTGGGAAAGTGCGCTGCGAGCCTTGTCCAGGTGGATGTTTGCGAGGTCTGCTTCTGTTTCGGCTTGATGAAGGGTCTTTTCATCCGGGCAGTTACGTTCGAGCGTGTCCAGTTCCGCCCGTAAGGCCGAAACAGCAGAAAATTCCGTGGAAAGCCGGATGGACAATGTATCTAAGGCGCTGGTTAGGCCGTCGCGTCGGACCGCCTCTGCATCGCGTTCGCGTGTTGCCTGTTCCAGCGTTGCACTGGCGAGTTTCAGGCGTTGGGTAAGGTCCGAGATGCTCTCCCGGAGCTGGTTGAGGCTATCGGGGAGAGCGACCTGTTCTGTCGTGGCGTTTTCAAGCTTTGTAGCTGTTTCAGCCTGCGTGGTGCGCAGATGCTCCAATGTGGATGAACTGCGCTGGAAATCCTCCTGGACCTGCTGAAGACGCGCCTGTGCATCTGCATGACCCTGCCGCGCGCGATCCAGATCTGTCTTCGCAGTCTCTGTCTGGACTGTCAGCCTCTCAAGAGCCATGCGGAGGCGGTCTGCTTCTTCGCGAGCCTTTGGGGTGGCCTGTCTGGCCTCGAAATCGGCGATGGTCGCCTTCTCGGCGGCAGCTTCTGCCTCTTTAAGGCGTTGCCGTGCCTTGGCGAGGTCCGTGATTCCCTGATTGACGGCAGCATTTGCCCGGGCGTGTAGAAGAGAATGAAGCTGTGTTTCCGCTTCGCGAAGGCGATTTGAAAGCTCCCGGTAAGCTCTGGCCTGCACACTCTGGGATTCCAGGCTAACCAGTCGTTCTTCTAGTTGAAGCCTAAGGTCCTCTGCGCGGGCAAGGTTGTTTTCGGTCTGTCTGAGCTTGAGTTCTGCATCATGGCGGCGTGCATGGAGGCCGGTGATACCAGCCGCTTCTTCCAGGAGGAGGCGGCGCTCTTCAGGTTTGGCATTGATAAGCTGGCCGACACGGTTCTGGCTGACAATTGCCGAACTTCGTGCGCCGGAAGCGAGGTCTGCGAACAGGGTTTGAACGTCGCGCGCTCGGGTGGAGCGGCCGTTGATGCGATAGTCACTTCCGGACCCACGCTCTGCCCGGCGTGACACTTCAAGTTCTTCT
>Ga0157363_1001301_pt1 | contig 20674 bp, 13 predicted proteins | sample AttsexASBM1_FD_111477 | JGI IMG/M metagenome (GOLD analysis project Ga0157363, IMG submission 111477) | Fungus gardens microbial communities from leaf cutter ant in Ribeirão Preto, State of São Paulo, Brazil - Atta sexdens ASBM1 | ecosystem: Host-associated > Fungi > Mycelium > Unclassified ... | reverse complement strand
GTGATTTTACAATTAAAAAACACCCGCAATTAATGCAAATTATCTCTATGAGGTGCGATCCACTTCACGCTGGAAATGCTTTGCAGCATTCTTCGATCAATTCATAAAATTCTTTCTTCCAATTAATCAACGAAGCATTTACAGTGTTAAGTGAATCGATATCTTGCAATAAGCGAGACGTTTTTCCTTTAGGATCCGAATTCTCACGGAAGTCCCGCTTGGTGTACCGTCTCGACCCGAGGTCGAGACCGGAGTGTCGTCGGTCGTCGGGGTGCACGTTGTGGCGGATGGACGGGTGCTTCGTGACACTTCGGGTCCATTCGGTTGGCGAACGGAGCCGCCGAAGTACTCCGACCGAAGTCGGCCGCAGTTGCTTGTGGAGTTCGGTTCGGTGCCGCGCGTCAGTGCTCCAGCGGACGCGATTGCGCGCGTACATTTAATTCGATTCGGTTTTTCGTCATTCGCATCGCGACGGAGCGCCGTGTGAGAGAAGCGGTCGAGTGTAACCGAAATATCGTGCATCGTGAGTGCCATTGAGTGCAAAGTGCGTGTGTGTGAGTGAGAGAGAGAGACAGAGAGAGAGAGAGAGAAGGAAAGGCGATATCGCGACGGTGTGAGAAAGCGGTGGCCATACCGTTTACGGAAAAAGAGATCGCAACGCATCCAAGAGTTGCTACGCGACATTCCGAGCGTTCCCGACATTCCGCGCGAGCGCCCAACGTGTCCCGGAGGTAAAGAAGCTGCTACTTCGATTTCGGCGGTGTTGCACGCGGCGAGTCCTTTTACGCGTTCCGTTTATGTTGTAGCCGATCCTCTTTACTGTCTCTCTTGACGGAATTCGAAAGCAGAAAGAGACAAAACGTGAAAGGATCGGCGCGATTTTCCTCTCGAGATCGTCTCGCGCTCGTGACTCTCGTCAATTAGCATTCGTTGCTTCGAAGAACCGTTGGAGCCTGCAGAAGCAGAGAATCAGCGTGTGACGTATGCGCCCCATTCACGGCTAACTTCGTACATATACGCGCACGCATATAACCACACATATATTCGCCAGTGAATTCGCGCCAGCGATTACACGCGAATGGAGTGACGTGGCAGCGCGTGCCATAGCCGGGTGTCGCTAGTCGTTTCTTTTTGCGTTTTTTTTTATTAAACCGCCACGCTGGTTCGTCCGCGCAGGGTGCGTCTGTCAGTCCAGTCCGTTCTCGTTGACCGGAGTTGCATTTCAACACGGTTGTATTCCGATCGTCGATAATCGACAATTATCGCTGTTGTTATTGCCGCGCTCGGCTGGACACGTCCGAGGTACAATCGAACGCTAATCGTTGCGCTCCAATTTTGACGTTGAAACGGCGCGAAACCATCACCGTTAATAATCGGCTGATAGAATCGGGAACGCGCGGCGCGCCAACGCTCAACTTTCGCCGGCTCGCCCTCGTCGGGACATGCAACAGCTCTGGTTAACCTTTTAAGACGCAATCTGCATTTGGCTGGAATAGTACGATCGTGCTGGAAACCGTCCACCGACTGTGTTGCATCAACGATCGAACTTCGAATCTGCACGCGAAACCCCCGTGGATTCGTTCGTCACGTGCCGTCACGAAAGAAGAAAGGCGAAAGACAACGGACACGTGACGAAACGGCACGGCGCCGATCATCGACCTTGTCCCTTCGTGTCACGTTGTACTTCAACGCGAGAATTAGCGAGGACCCGATAATCACTGGCCGTTTCAAATCGGATGGGATTACTATCGTTTACGCGAGTTCACAAATTTCATAGCAGGAAAGGATTACGATACACCGTGTGATCGATCTCTTGCCTTGAGAGAGATACTGGACGTCTTACCGAATCTAATACTGCCCATCGTTCTGTGATAAAACCTGTGATATTACCGAGATTTCATCGAGATTGATGAGAGGACCTTCTTCTTCGTCTCCGGAAATCGGTAAAATTTTGAAATCTTTAATCACGGATTCTCTATATACACAGAAAAATATCATTCTGTTGTTAATAATGACTTCGATCCCTCGCATTACATTGGATTAATGCACATTAAAGGCTTTATATAAATATCCAAATACAGTGCAGTAAATCAACTTTGACAATATGAAATAATTGTATATGTATATTATACTTATATTATAGATGACGTGATAATATCATTATATTAATATTTATTCTTTTAAAATATTTATATGTTTTTACTTTATAATTTAACTTTGCTAGTTTTATATACGGCAACTTTTATTATGCAATTAATGTAGTGTTATGCAAATGACCAAATTCGCTATAAGAAAAGTGACTACTCAATTTACTTTTTTTCTTCTAAGTAACAATTGTCTCAAAAATGTTTTCCTGATGATAATCTTAAAATATATGTATTACAAATTTTTATAAAATTAATTAATAATCATAATCATTATAAACAAGAATTTTTCTTTTAAAGAATATTATAAATTGATTGAAGGAGTGACTTTATGATGACTCATCATTTATAGTTATGATGATTCATCATAGATTTGCGGACGAACTTTTGAAATATTTGAAGTAATTATTATTTGCATACAGTGTGTATTTTTCTGTGTGTCAGTTACAAAACTATTCCGGACAGAATGCGTCATTATATTAATAATTTTTTTTTTAAACAATTATTCCAGTGTTAAAAATTGTGATTTTACGCACGTATTGTGGCCTTAATATAATATTTGGATAACAATTGTGAACTTAGTGCTCATATCAGTCTAAAAAATGTAGGAACTGCTGATATGATGATGCATCGTCTGGATAATTAAGTTTTACAATTGTAATTGTATCTTATGATAAGATAAAACGCAGTAGTTCACAGATCGAAATCGATTTTTTGCTATCACGCAACCCAAATGAAAGTCAGTTTACGTTACATAATATATTGCTCAATAATTCTGATAAATTGGAACGATATCGTAATGACTTATTGCTAAAGCCGTCCGTATAAAAAATTCGTATCCGCTACTGCGTTTGTATCTTAATATAATCTGTTAATTTTTCAAAAATGTTATAATCATATTAATTGCGTCTGCAGTCCCGCAATTGAAGTGTCGTTAACGAAATTATTGAAGGATCGCGAAATATCTTTCCGATCGCGCATAGAGATGAATTCACGAGGCTGATCCACTATCGAACTACCGATCCGCGAGCACGTTAGATTCGAAAAGGAAGCGAATGAGATTCCGAGACAATTTTTCGATTCAACGAAGATGTAGAACGGAAAGGAACAAGCACGGTAATTTTCTGACCGTATTCTGTGACCGCTAGCAAAATTCAATCTTTGATACTAAACTGTCCACTTAGCGATCTTCTGTGAGATTGTTAAATCTTAATTCAATTATGTTTCGCAGAAAGAAACTAGAAACCAACGAATGAAATATGGTTAATTCTTTTGTGTACAATTTGATTCAATTTTTTTTTGCTTTTTTTGTCAAGACTAAGTCTGCAAAGAAGTTTCTAGTTTTAAAAAAACTCTGTACAGTTCAGTCTGTGTAGTTGAGAGAGAAAAGAAACAATAAGTGTTTTATCATTAAAGTTATTACTGGAAAAAGTACTAAAAAATTAAGAGATTTTGTCGAATTAAATTTTATGCGTAAATAAATAGAAAATCTCTTGATTAACGTTCGATAACTTTTAACTTTAATAATATATTAATCGAATTTGGAAATAAAAAGCTCTTATGTCCATATTTATATTAATGTACAGTAACTTTAATCTCGGTTTTACTTACTCTTTATTTTTTTAAATTCTTGTTAGATGTAGGAAAACTAAGGGGAAAAGGGAAACATACAAAAATAACAAGTTAAACCGAGATTAAAGTTTAAATTAGTCTAAATTAGTAGAAATGGACATTAGAGATAATGTCGACTGTTTCGTTCTTACTGTATCAATATTTTTTGTTTCTCACACAGAAAGGTTTTGTTGAAGTATCTAAAAATTTAGCTAAATGCAGCTCTGAAAATAATTTTGTTGAACATCAAAATAATTATGTAGCTGATTGCTAGAATGTGAAAAGTTTACGCAACATTGCTTATCATGCTTGAAATTCTCGTGTAATTACTTTAATAGTCTAGCAAAAATTATTTTCAGATGTGTATCTCGCTCAATCTTTAGACACTTTAGCTTTAAAATCATTTTCTTTCCATGTTTCATTTTAGAATTGCGAAACAAAGTATATGAGTTCTAATATAACTCATACACTCAATATTATATAAGCGAAGTTATTTCTGAAGAAGCATATGTCATTTGCTTGTCCATTTAACACGAGCTTCTCATCGAGAATCCCATTTGTGATTTCTGCGGGGAATTTCAATATAATCGAAAAAACATCTTCACGATGCGTGAGGATGCCGGGTTGAAGCCGACGACCCCGAAGAATGTTGACCAAGGCCGTTGAGAGCTATTTATAACGCGACAGTAACGAGATAGTCATTTGTGGAGAACCGTATTTTCAGATGTCAAATCCGTGCTGAAAGCGTTATTCGGTGAATTATCCTTTTCCAGAACGTACACGCGAGTTTTTATAATTATACTCACGGTATTACCGCGTCAAATGCTCATTAGTATAACGAATCTCGTAAATTAATATTTAATGCGAGTCTTTCTCTTTTTAATCATTTTATAAAATTTATACATTTTTATTTGAATATTATCCTCAATGCATAATTTATTGTTTGCATTATTATCATTATTATATGTGATGTGGCAAAATTTAATTGATTAACTTTAGACATTTGGATAAGGACAAAAAACTAAATAGTTTATTTATAGAATAAATATATACCTTTTTGCTATTTGCGATAGAAGTTATTTTTATACGTTTGAAAAATATTCATATCTGCTTTATTACGTTGATATTCTTTATTTATTTATTGGAAAAAATAAATAGTTACTAGTATTTCCGGTATCAGCTACACATATTTATCATTCCGTAGAATTTTAATGGCTTCAATGAGTGTTAATTAAGTGGAATGCCAATTTATTAATTTAATTTCATTTATATGATCTCTTTCTGATTCACATCTACAATTTGCAATTTGTAATTAATATTAAAACGAGTTATAATTGATAATTTTACAATAACGAATCATCCAATTCTATGCATTTCTTCACATCTCGTGTCCGTTTGTGATTATCAATCATAACGAAGGTAAATTGCGACAATTAATTGAAATGTTTCTCTCATTTGTTCGTCTTCTTGCGATTTTACATATTTACTTTGACTTATTTTTTGGCACACCCTAGAAAAATGATTTTGTTTACACGATAATATTTTTAATCGAATCGAAGATTTTTTTTTTCCTGAGCATATCGAATGATATGATTTGAGAGATAAATCTGGTTGGTTCTCGTGACATATTTAAGCTCCACGAGTTTTCGATGCCTAGGCTTTTCGTAATACGCACGCTTGGAAATTCCGCGCCTGTGGTCGTAATTCGACACTTATCGGTCGTTTTTCCAGCCAACGTTTCTATTCACGACGGAAAACGGGAGAAGAACTGGAACACTTGCGCTTGGCGAATATGAAAGTCTAATGTGTGAATCTAAAACGGTCCCACATCCTTTCACCGAATCGGCTCGCGAAAAAAAAGGAGCACGAAATTGCAGCGGCACAGTCGGAGAGTCAGAGTCGTAAATCTAAACGCTCGGTTTCAAAGCGTCTCGCGACGGGAGGCAGTGAGAAAAAGGAAAACGTCACGCTAAATGGTGACCTCCAATGCAACGTGACCCCGCCGTGCATATCCCACGTCCGTACAAATTTACGAACTGGCAGATAGCCGGCGGTACGTGGCGATCTGACGCGCTGGTAAAAACGTTGCGGATACGAAGCTACTTTGCATTATGCAGGGCAGGCAACAGGACACGGGTGCTTTTAAAAACTATATACATTGAAAAAGTTCCCGTTCTGCGGCGAGTCAGTCCGAAAATTTAAATTGCACTCTGATACAACGCGGCGTACCTTTATATCGCGTCCGTTGCGCTCTCTCTCTCTCTCTCTCTCTCTCTCTCTCTTTCTCTCTCTGTCCCTTCTCTTTTCTCTCCATTTCCCCGGTGTTAGACTGATATGCATTATGCAAAGAGTTACCTCGATAGCTGCAATCAAGGAAGAGAGGCACACGGTTGGCCGTTTTAGGAAAGCGAGTAAACTGTCGCGTAAGAGAATAAAGCGACGAAAATCCTCGTTGCGCCCCGGGGCGTCGTAGCGAGATGTCACGTTGCATTGGATCGTCTCACGAGCGGAACATTAGCACGCTTGAAGAATAATGGGCAAACCCGTGAGGCATTTGAGGATTTGGCTTATCAAGTAACGTGTAAGTGAACAAAATGTCTCACCTGTGATAACTTTTTATGCTCACAATATCCCTCTTGTGCGCGTAAACCGACGAAGAGTTTATGACAGCAGTCAGTTGTCATGATGATTAAAATTTGCTGACTTTTTCTGAAATATAGATTTTATGTAATGATTTTAATTCAAAATAATCGTATCAATGAAGGTATACTCGTATTTTTCCTTAAAAAATTTATGTTAATTATTCTACACTCCACAAGATTTGAATAAAATAATTGTATTAAATTACTTCTGACGACTTGTCGATGCTGCAAAGTAATTAACAAATATCACTTAATCTCCGCGTATTATCGTGCAATCATCAACAATGGAATTACTGTTCTGTTTGACCATTGTCCCTGGCAATTATACTAGATAGCGTGAGCTACTGGCACGTGAAAGGTCAGCGCAGATCATCGCGTAATATATTCCAGTATCTCACATCTCAAAAGCTTGGGTTGATTTTGCACATCCACCGTCGTTGCGTTGTTCAAATCTCTATTTACACAGCCGATTCACGTTCGCCAACTGTCATTTACAAACTTTACAGTGTACGTGGTTCACATGTCATAGGTACAATGTATGTGTATCATATGACCATGAGTTAGATAAAGTTATTTGCGATGAATAAAGAATGACATAAAACGTGAAAATATTTTACAAATTTATCAATATTGAAGGACAATGATATGCTATATTTTTCAAAATAACACATTGATATGTCAAAATTATTAAAGCAAAGAAAAATACAGTTTGCGACGTAATTCTTTCTCGTCGATTCCTTTAGAGATGAAATTTAATAATCACGAGAGATTTTTAAGTAACGTACAACGTTTGTATAATGCATTCTATGGTGAATCACGTTTGTTCTCATATAGACTCCAACGTCAACGTGTGATTTTGCAATTTCTCTATGTCTTCCACTACTGGTTGAGCTCTTTGCATTCTATCCGCGCGTGCGAAATGCTATTCACCAAGTACACGTGTAAGAGACGTGGAATGCAAACGGTCGGAAATCGCGCGATTGTCGTCGACGACGAGCCAGTACTTGTTCTTGCGCCAAGTACAAGCGTATAGTGAAACGTTATAACGCGACAAGATGCAACGATGTGCACCACTCTGTTAGCAAAGAGTGCAAGCGAATCCCGTGACGCGCAGTCTGAATGATCCGTTCAGAAGCGAATTGCCATTCATGCCGTATAGCGAGCTACGTGCGTACTATCTGAGAGACGTATAAAGATGGGTCGTAAATAGACCTCCGTCTTTACCTTGACCGTACTACGCGGGATGCTGCACTTCTATAGCACGCTCTTTATACATTCGCAAACAAGAAAAATTGTTTTTTTCTACTCCAACAATTAAAGGATAGTTTTTAATAATACTGAGCCTACGATAAGTAATTATTTGTTAGAAAGGAAAGAATATCTCGTTCCATTAATGCTCTTTTTTTCTTATTTTATTGTGTCATTCCATCTATTGTACAAGATGCATAATTATCTATTTAATTATTCTTCTTGTTATTACTTTTTAATAAAATAGCTCGTTTTATGCTATCATTCATCACTTACTTCATTTGTTAGCAAAATATATAAGAGATATTTAAAGATTAATGGTCTCACAAGCAATACTTTGCGAATGTTCAGAAAAGATTTACGACTTCGTAAATGACAAGCTGATCGGTAGAGCAATTTTTGATAATCATGACTAAAATTAGTGATTAAACTTTGCAAAAAGCACTTCTTTAACTTATGGGACTCGTTACTTTCATCAGCATTTTCGATAAATCGAACGATCAGCAACTCATTAAGAGAGTTGTCTCTTTTCGAGATTTACCGAGTACTTAAAGTCACCTATTAATCGTATGCGTGGGATGCTGTCCGAAAAATCGATGGGAATACTCCTTCTTGCGAACTTTTCCAATCATACTTTTCACGTTCTCGCAACGACGGAATAGAAGGACGGGTGGAGTTACGACGTACGTAATGAAAGTTCACCGAGAGAACTTTCATTGGAATCTTTTTCGGTTTGATCTGAACGAGTGTGTTTTTACGTTTTCCGAGATAATCGTTCAAGCCTAAAAGAATGTCCGAGAGTCTGGCCAATTTATCTTCTTTGTACGATTAACGAGCTGTGGAATCGCGCATTATGTTGTTTTCTTCTTAATCTCAAAAATTTCCACTTGTCATCATGATTAGAGTATACTGCGTGATAAATTAAGCTATAATGATATCGTATTGCGACAAAAGTTACGCTAGAATGCGCATGATACAGCAATTGTTAACAAAATTCCAAATTAATCAAACATTTGCGAAGTCTGGTGATATATACATATATATATATCTTTGTATATGAATGATGTATCTGAATATATATATATATATGGAAAATATTTGGAATGGTAAAATCGTGTTTGCACAGAATTTTTATGATAATAATACTTAATTTATACTTTCTTTTCGTTTTTAAATAAAATTTTAGAAAAAAGAAACAAAATTGCATACCGGCGAGCTCGGCAAATCCAAGCTGTTTTTATTCGTCTATAAGACCACACTGTAGTTCCTTCATCTTCCCTAAAAACTTTTCCCTCGTCTTGTCAGGATGATTTATCGACGTATTGGCAGGAGAATATATGCGCCGCGATCGATTGTTCCGCAAATCACTTGCACTGCATTCTCGTGCAGCCAGCTTCATGCAATCAGCATCGTATCTTGACGAGCGATTCGTCATTTAAACTGACTTTCATTAGACCGGATGACAATTTCGTCATGACTGAAATGTACTTCATTTTTATCGAAAAAGATAAAACATTCTATGTTTACATTTGCTCTTATTATTCACACATGTAATCTATATAGAACTATATAGAATACAAATCTTTTACTATATAGAATACAAATCTTTTTAATTCTTATAATTTTTTGAAATAATTGATCTCTGAATATAATATTCCTCTCATTAAATATGTTTTTTTTACTAAACGTTGATAAGAAATATCTGGATAGTTTGACATGTGCATCAAAATGCAACTTTTATCGGTCAAAATTGTTCAAACTCATTGTTCCTCATCAACAATGTCTGCTTTTCCACCGGTCCATTGTCGGTCCATTGTCGATGTAGACTAAACTGCTCTATCGCTTGGCCAAGTTCGAGAAGTGGGCCACTGAAGCCCCCAAAGCGCCACAGCTTCATATCTTCTACTAAGTGAATCAGGTCACCGATCGCAAGGTTACGTTTCCTTTGATTATCTAACGGGGTCAAACTCCGATGAAACACTTGCTGAATTGAATATAATATATAATATTCCATTTGGTTAAATAATTTAATAATAGGAAAACAATATCGAGACGTTAAATTGTTAATTATATTATGATTAATCAATCATTGAAATAATGCAAAGCGATTCTCATTGTTATATATTTATATAATATTTCAGAAATCAAAATTTTCAAATCAAGTTTTTATTTTCTTTTTGTATAGATTATCTTGTACAACATTCACAATTTAGTAAAAATAAAAGTATAAGATGTGAAAAAATTATAATTAATATTATAATTGGTGTTAAAAGGTATTTATGAAACTATCTTAAATATTAAATAATATTAAAATCTTATTTATACATATATGCAAATAAAATTATATAAAATGTAAATCTAAAATACATTGCATATTTATTGCATATTCGACGTTAAAACTAATTATAAAATGCTGTGCAAAATACTGTGTTATGTTCTATTTTAATAATGGCAATCAATATCTCAGAGGATTGCATTTTGTGGTTTCATAACAGTACACCATTTCAATTTAGCTACATAGATTATTTAAACCATCTATCTTTTTAATCGGTTTTCTTGTATCGTGCAACACAACTATGATAGACAGTTATCAGATAATCTATCTTTTGTATTTTTATATATGGTGGAATAAAATTTTGCTTTTGCTACTAACGTGTAAATATCGTTTATATTTTTTATAATTTGTAAATTGAATTAATAATTTTTTTATTATTATAAACTTATTTTTTTGTGACGCATTGCAGAAAAGATATTATGTGCAGTTTATTATACTTAATAAAAAATTTAATGTAATATAATAATGTAGTTTACAAAATGTTTAAAATTCTTTGCATTTTCATATCCTATAATAAATGTAAAGCAACATATTTTTAGTAAAGTTTTGATAAGAAAATTGTGATAAAACATAGTTCATTTAGAGCTGAATGTTTTTTGCATAATATACACTTTTATTGGATTGTTTTAAATTTCTTTGTAGGTTTTTTCATCTTTTATCACGGTTTATGATTTATAAAAAAGATATGAAATATGGAATTTTAGGAGATTTTAGAAGATTGAGAAACTAATCATGCAAGAATGTAAGTATATTTTAAGAAGACGATTCTCTCGCGAAAACGATATACTATGTGTATACTGTGTAATAAAGTACTCTCATGGGTGTAAAAGCTGTTCTTTTCGCGCACCATCCTTTACCTTGCTCCATTTTCTCTTTTCTAACGAGAAATACAGTGCTTTACGACACAGCACTCCGTTTCTAGAGTTAGAGGAGCCAACCAGTTTACGTAACGAAAAGAAAATGTTAAGCTACATCATTCGTCTGTCAAACTCGTCGTCATTTACCTACCGTCTGTATTTAACACCGTCTAAGTTTTCGAGAACATTGACGAAGTCGTAATTATAGGGACTTAAAATTAACTTGTTAGAATTATATCAAGTTGAATCTTTGATGTGCATAGTTACATCTTATATTTTTGTCGTCAATTATCTTAATATTACACAGAAAAAATTATTTGGTTGAATTAACTAGAATTCTGGTGGAAAATGAACGATCCGGAATTCTACTTAAATTTACAAGATTTCTGGTTAAATTTATAAACATTCTAATTGAAATAATCAATATTTAATAGATTTAATCAAAAATCTAGTAGATTTAACAAAATTTCCACCAGAATTCCAGTTAATTCAACCAAACATTTTTTTCCGTGACAATTGTGAGTTTGCTAGTATATTATATTTAGATTCTTCGAAAAATATATAAATCATAACATATTGCGCACGCTTAATATAAAATTTTATTTGAGTTACACACACAACACACACATATTACAATAAAATAAAAACAATTAACAGTTTTTATAATACATCGAATAAAAGAAACATTTATAAGTTACTTGAACATTTTAAAAATTTAACAAGTTTTATATTTTACTAGAATATTGTATAACGAGGATGTGTCGCAAAATGACTGAAATGGCGCGTTACTTCCGTGGTAAATCGAGCGCTCGTTTTATCCGATTTAACGTGCAAATGCGACGCTCGCATTTTTCTTCGCCGCGGGAGCAAATACTGAACGAGTGAGCGAGCGAGTGAGCGAACACTAGGCAAGAAATTGCGTCCCGAGATGGATAGTCACGTTCACATTGTACATCGAATAAACACCCGTCCGGAGTGCATACATAATAATAAAAACTTGCAAAAAATTTATTTCGCGCATGTCGTATCCATTCTGTGAGTTTTCACATTATAGCTCGTGTTTAAGCTCGCACGTTGGATTTGAGTAATAAATATTTAAGGATGTATCGCGTTGCAATCGCTATAAATAAAAAAAATCGCGAAACTACTACTTGAAGTAATTTAGAAATTATTTCGTGGCGAAGTTTGTTAAGTATAAAAGAAGAGACTCACGGGTTGTATTAAAATTCACGGGTATCTCGAGATGTTAGGAAAACTAGGGTTTCCAGCATCTCGATTTGTTTTCCTATTTTCATAACAAGTGCGTTTTACTCTACCACATTATGCAAAATCTTACAGAATGCACCGCACTTTGTCCAATTAAGTTCTTAAACTTAACTCTCTCTAACCCCTTCAATTTCACATTTCTCCTTATGCAAGTCAAAGTGAATGGAAGTCGAAAAGATCTTCGAAGAGTTTGTGTAATGTTCTATAATTTCTTTTAAAAGTTGAAGTTAATATTTGTGAATAAATGTGAAAGCCCGTACTTATAAAGTAAACAAAAAGTGTAAGCTTGTTAACTACATAGCAGTGATAATAAAATTGAAAATACCGTTGTTAAAAAATAAAATTTTTAACGAGAATATATAAAAGTCTTGTTTATTATATGAATATGAAAAGACGTTTTGGATGATAATACTTTGTTAATATTTAAGTAGATATAAAAGATAAAATCTCTCAAGAAGATAAAATCTCTCTCTTGTCGAGAATGAGAACCAAAGGTTTATTTCTTATCCCAATTACTGTATTTTTTCGGTGAGACAGTAGATACTTGACGAATTTAATGTTAATTATCTATGCATTTTCATTTCTGCGTTCAAATATGTACAAAATGATGAGGGAATAACCCTCTTCGTTGTATATTTATATTGTATATTTATACAATCTGCTGTATTTGCTTTATGTCCGTTTTCTCTCTTATTGCATATTTTTTACTTCTTCGACAAATTAATTTTGTTTGGTTGATTTGTTATTTTTTTATTTTTTCCATTCTCAAATTATTTAATCATAAAAAAATATTTGTAGGTTTATGTTTATTATATAATAAATAAACAACGGTTTAATATAAAAAATATCTCAATAATTTTAAAATATTTAAGGATTCTTTTAAACATTATTTTTATTGTAATTACGGATAATTTGATAAGTCAGTAATATTTTAAAAGGAGATTATATTGAAAAATAAATCGAAATTTGATTTAAAAAATGAGAAGTAAAGAAAGTAAAAAAAGTATGTATAGCAAATTACTTAAAAAAAGTTATATATAATGACAATTTATTTTTTTTACTTTTAATTATTAAATCCAGTTAAAATATTTTAAGAAAATTATAATTTGCAAGATTTTATTATATTTATAATAACCATTATATTATATATATAATCACCAAATTGAGAAATTTTCAAATAGATATGTCAAAATATCTGCTATCTAAACAAGATTAAAGATTTTATACTTATAAAAATTTTTATACAGTTATATTACTAAAAAAAACAAAAGGACTAAAAGAAACGAATGAAATATAGATATATGAAAATATAGAGGCAGTAAATATTTTATTTCATGATTCTAATGTATAACTATTACTTATAATAGGAGCAAAAGAGTTAATTAAATTTTTTTAATAAAAAATGTTAAATTTATTATTTTAAGCATGTAACGTATTATCTTTCTGAATTAATTTAAATCGATTAATTAAAAAGTAAACAGAGAAATTAAATAGTCATGAGTTAAATATCTTAATACTGACCTTTAATGTAATCTTTTTTTTGTCGAAATCAAATTAATTTTGAAATTGAAATTTCAAAATCCTTTTAACTGAATTTAAAATGTTTGACATACACATATTGTGTAAATTAAATTGAAACAATATTTCAATTAAGAATTAATTGTAGAATGTTAGATAAAATCAAGTAAAATCGATACAATTGATGTTTAAAAATTTTATATTTTATCAATTTTTAATTGTTATTAAGAAGATTCTTCTCCGAGAATTTAATAATAATTTTACGCGATTTGAACCACCATGCAAAAGAACATCGCGGAAAGTCGATTTCGCTGATGTCTATCTCTCTACGAGTTCTGAGTTCCCTGGAATTCTTGGCATCTGTGTCATTAGATTACTTCCTATTCTTGTCGATTCTTTAGGTTTTCTAGATTTTAGTCTTATCTATCTACCAGAATCTATCTTTTTATTTTAATTATTTTTCGATAAGTTAACTAATAGCAATTGTCTGATTAAATAGCTTCTGTATTGTGTTAATTTATAGCTTGTTATTTTTTTTTGTATTTCAAATACTTTTTCTATTTTCAAGATTAGTTGAATCTTCATCACGATCTATCTGCAACAGTATTTTATTTACAAATTTTATCATCGCATAATAGTTTGTTATTAAAGAATAACAGTAACAGTTTCATGTATTATTATACAATGGAAAAAAATAGTAAATGCGTTATATTGTATTCTCCAACGTGCAATTTATCTTTCATGTCTTCATTAATTAGAATGCTGTATGTACGTTTCCATCGATTATTCCCTATGGAAACGATGATGAAATAGGCTCCAAAACAAAACATTGCTTTTATTAATATAATTGTGAACAAAACCATGTAATCAATTAATTTTTTTTATTATATTTGAATTAAGAATATATATAACATTAAAAAAAATCGTAAGAGTTAATATCTGATTCAAAAATGATTCTTATAAGATTTAATGTCTAATTATTTTTTAAGACATTAAAAAAAGGTATATCAGCATTGATTTACTATTTTGCCGTTGTGTTATTCGTCAATATGAATTATGCATTTTCATCCCTTGTAATGCGGTAATGATAGTTGATTTAATTTTGCACGTGGCACTGAGTAATCACCATCATCAGTTACGAACTTTATTCTCTGTTAGATTAGCGTTTGTATTAAAATAATGCCTTTTCTACACTTTCTATAACGCTTTACACTTTCGAATGCAAAATGTGAAAATAATTTACACGAATTTCACTTTACACTTCGTCTCTTGCGACAGATGAGAAAAATTCAATTTCACCAGATAGTAGATTTACAATTCGTTGTGTGAATTGAACAGATTTACTTTACGGGTGGAGATAGAATAGTTAGAATTACTCTACATTCTATATTAAGCAATTTATGTCCAACATTGCATAGTTATCTTGTTACTACTGATGACATACTATCTCTGCTGCGGTCAGTAACATGATATGACGATGTAATTATGGTAGGAAGTAGCACTATCTCGTATCTCCGTTATGTGAGAATTTTTTGAAAAGTAAAAATATTAAAAATATAAATAATACACATAGTGTAAATGATAATAATTAAATATCTTAAAGTTTTAGTTTTAAAAATGAACTGCCTTTTATTTAAAAAAAAAAGAATACAAAGTCGCTACGATATATGTAACTGAAAACTGATTACTAAGGAAAAGAAAATTTTACTGTTAAATGGATAAAAAGAGCATGCATTAGCACAACAAATATAATAGAAAACTAGTGGAAAAATATTTTTATAAAATGAACACGAAATGAGCACTCTTTCCAGCATTAAAAATTACTGTACAACCAACTATCGCAGCATCTCTTATATAAATAACTGATAACATAATTTAAAGTATTAACGCGTAATTTTCATATGAGTGGTACCAACGACGAGTGCACCGATGATGCTGGTAGTGGAGCTAGCTTGACTAACCTAAATATACGCGGTGAGTCGCGCACCTGCCGTACTTAGCCACGTATTATATAGGTAAAGCTTTAGCGGCGCATTATTAATTCTGGACGTATATTCCGGCTCGAGCATATGCCTTCTTCTCCATGTAGAAACTTTGGACTTGTTAGCAAGTACTTCCGTAACCTTTCCGCGTGAGCAATGTTAAAAAGCGCTGCTACAACTTGTGAGCTTTACTGCAACGTTAAATATATAACATGGTGCGATAGTTAAATATGCATATTGATCGGAAGTTTACCTTTGAAAGCTCGAAGTTCCGTTCGCTAATCGACTCGTCGAATTCAAGGCTATTGCTAAATATTGAAACTATCGCAAATGAAATTTACCGCGTATAATTCGTTCAGGATTATTTAAACATCACATGACGATAAAGAGAGAGGATAGAGACAGTAGAAACGGATCAAGCAGATCAAGAGCGCTCATGGGATTATCGAGAGCGTCCCGAGCATCTCTCGTGAGTGCCATAAAATCGTGTTCCGTACGTACGTCAGAGTGCGCTTCAACTCCTCGCTGTTTCAAACCTCCGTCTACATCGCTGACAAAGGCTACGACCAAGTCCCGACGCGATGCCACTCATCGGTTCGCCACTTCACCGAAGAGCACGCCACCCTTTGCTCCGCGTTATTTGCTCTTTCGATTCATTTCCAATGTCTACCCAATTTCCACGAGCTATTGGAGATCTCGTTTGAACAGCCACGAGGATCCCTTCTTGTTTGCCAGAGTAAAAGGTAAATGGAAATATCCGAGGCAGTCGTGCTCGCCATAAGCAGGAAAAGGACTGCCTAGAAGAGGGATGAATGTGAGGGGTTTGGTTGAAAGCAAGTGATTGGTCTAACTTTGTCAAGCAAAATTCCAATAAACACTCATTTATCTAAAAATGTTTTTTTTAGCATCACAATATATCTTTTTTAAAATTTATTCATACTAACTACTACCGATGTTTACTGAAATATTTTTTATAAAAAATTATTAATTTTTACAATTTGTGTCAATATCTTAAACATTAAATTATACATTGTTAAATCTATCAGTACTAAATTTAACTTAATTTAAGTCGTCACTGCTCCTACTTAATATATCATTATTTTATAAATTTGATATTATATTATAGTGTCAAATTATTCATTGTTTAAGTAGTGTAAAATAATGATATATTGAGTAGGAACAATGGACACTTAAATTAGGTTAAACTTGATTAACACTCATTATAGACACACTATAAATTTAATAGTGTATTATAAACGAAAGATAAAGTAAAAAATTAGATTTATTTCTGCATTTTTGTTACATGGATTTATTACTCAATTATAAATCGATAAAAATAAAATTATCGAAGATCTTTTTTGCGTCCTGCGACCACGTTGAATACGATAATCTGTGACAACGTTCATAACCTACCCGAAGAGCGAAGAAGGTCCTTCTCATGCATTATGCATATTCGGTAACCGGAGACCGCTAGTCTTAACTGCTAAGAAGTTGTAAGGGACACTTTATACCGCTAAAAACAGCCCTAAGTCCTCTGAGTCTCAAGCGTCCGCGGTTAGTATAGGTATTTTCTTCGTAAGTGACCGTTCTCTCTAGCTGAAGTACTTTAAGCGCTTGTTGTAACTGGAGAGACGAAAGATGAGTCTAACAAGAGAGCGAGCAACCATAGAACTTGATTAGCAGCGTATGCATAAGCGAAGTTGTCGGCGAAGTTTGGGCGGGGATGTATGCGATATTCAAGGCAAGGTAGCATGTATCGATATGCATATACTGAGTCACACAGGTTTGATACAGGTTTAGGAGAACGCGTGTTGGCATGTACTTTGATGGGGTTGACTACTTGAGGTCTGGTAACCAAACTGGATGCCTACCGCAATGTGACCACCGTTGATTCAAATTAAGGAGACCGCAGAGCCTTGATCTTTCCTATTAAACAACATCATTCCCTCCTGTCTACTAACAGCGCGTGAACTAGAGCAGATTACTGAGGTACAATGGTTCAACAAATACATAATAGGCTTTAATAATTGTGTGTATCCGAACTAATCGAAGACATTATCAGAGTAATGGTTCAACAAATACATAATAGGCTTTAATAATTGTGTGTGTATCCGAACTAATCCAAGATATTATCAGAGTAATAATTCATAATTTTAATTTTTCTTAATAATGTGCGTTGAAAAGAATTTAATTATATTATAAAAAATAATAACTAAAAAATCGATCACATTATTACACATTAATTAGTTTAATATTTATTTAATATTCTTTCATGAGAATTATGTTAAGAACAAAAGATTTTAATTATGTTACATAAATTTATGGAATTTTTTTAGTTTTAGTATTGAACGACGATATACGAGTAACGATATAGTATCGAAAGTTTTAAAAAATAAGCCCTTTGATATCGTACATCGATCTTGAAGAATTCTCGCAGATTCCCTTACGGCGTTCATCCACCCGGTCTTTCTTCGCCGAAGAATTCTAGTTTATTACTAACCTCGAAAAAGTATGGCAGTTGATTATAACTATATTTACTTCGGCTGGTACTGTAAAATTATATTATATCTTATCGATCAATAACGATATGTCAACTAGTTGATTCCAGTAATCGTCAATGGAGGATGTAATACCTGAAAAATTTCGGCAGTATTATATACATGAATATGAATTTTACCTTTATGATCGATCAGAAATCTGTTCAAACTTTTTTTTTTAGGTTATAAAACATTGCTTGATTGATACAATTTTGTTACATCATGTGACTGATAATTATATTCGAATATATTGTAAGACTGAATAATTATGTATTATGTATGTATTATGTAATACTGAAATATTATGTATTATATATAATTATGTTCTAACGATAATTATATATCATATTCAAACATTAGGGAAAATAGATAAACAAAGATTGTGTGAAGAATTATAGAGTAACATTTACTGCGCTCTGTTTACGTAGTACATTAAAAGTTAAAAGCAAAGAAAAAAAATTTACTACTTCCATTATTTACAATTTATTCGTCTTAATTTTACTATTTTTTACATTTTTTTATTACTAAAAGAAAGTTTAGTCGTATTTAAATCAACAAGATCTTGATTGATTATTCTACCGATCTTATCTGATTGGTCAATCATGATTTTCCAATTGCTGCGATCGATCGCATGTTCTAAGGTTCCTTTATGCTCCGAGAGAAGGGTGTGACCCTTCATCCTGCGTCGAACGTTACACGGTAGCTCTGGATCAATCACGGTAAAGGGCAATCGATCATTCTCGAGTACAGGACCATGGTGGTGTTAGCGAAATTTCGGTGCATATAAGTGTCAAATTTCTATGATCGATGCCCGGTAATAATTTGGTCGGGAACGCTAATAGGGAATACATTAGCGTACTAACGCGCGAAATCAAACGCCAAAGCTTGATTTCTGCTTTATTGTTACATGGAATTTAGTAACAGAAGTAATTAATTGATGTGAATACTTGTGATCGTGAGAATAACTTTTTTCTTTAAAGTAAAAGATGAAATTACATTCCATTTTCTGGAAAATAATAAATTTCTGTAATATTATGATATATTTTTGATTTTGCATTAATTGCACACTTGTTGTACACTTCAATTTGAAAGAAGAAAAAGATATACTGTATAAATAAGAAAGGCAGAATTACATAAGAATATTATTTATGTATTATATTAATGAATATATAAATATATTGAATACAGAATATGATTTATTTTCACTTACAAATTAAGAATTATTGATGAATAAAGTCATTAAAGTACAATTTATTAAATTATAAATTAAACTTTAAATTATAAATTACGTTTTACATGTTATTCTAATTTACATTACAGAAAAAAAATGTTCCGATCAAATAGAATACAGATCAATAATATAATTATACACAGATGTCAAGTTTGTTCGAGTTATTACGAACTATATTTATTTTAAGGACCATTAAAAATAGTACAATATTTAATACTTATTTAATACTTATTTTATGTTTATGCTTGCCTTTAGTAATAAAAAAAATATTTAATGAACAAAATTTAAACTTAAGAGACTCATAAATATGATCTGACTTACGACTTCACTGGCGCACACGGTATGACTCACTTTTTAATCTCAGTTCTTAATTTTAAGACCACGGCTCTGGTTACAGTTTCCACACGGAAATCATTTTGCTCAACCACCTGCCACGCCAGCATTAACGCTGCTTTTGCGCAAGTAGCTAGGACGCTTGCCGGAAAATTAATTTAATCCACGTGTCGTCCGGTTGCAAGAGATGCACACAACATGTCGCATAGTTATAAAGAACAGAGAGGGAGAAAAGGATGAAGAAAGGTTGAACATAAGTGAGAATGAGAAGGAGAGAATTTGTGGTAACGCCGACGAAAACGCAGTCTCGAAAACTTCCAGCAACTTCCATGCAACGTGGTCGATGCGTTCGCAGTTTCCAACGTCGCACGCTACTAAATTAATTTAATCCGTATGGCTATACGGCGGAAAACGCGTACGTCGTATAATACAATTGTAGATTATGTATCCTGCCGGGAGAACAGGTCCGCGCGTTAGTAATATTTGAAATATGATGAAATAGAGATAATTCGAAATGGCGATGAAAATACGAAGTCTAATGTTCGACAAATTTTCCTTTAATGTATATTTGCGGAACTGGTAACATTAGGCACTACCAATGCGTTATATTAACTTTACATAGATAATATCTACAAATTAAATAAAAAAATACAGTATAATAATATTTTTAAAAATAAGTAAATAATTGCAAGTCAAGAATATCTTAAAAATATGTAAAGACCTAGCTAAAGACATACACGATTTCGTGTTTTAAAATCATCTGTTTTCAAGAGAAAAGCTTATTAAAAGAGAGCGTGTTTCTCATATAATAAAATATTGAAGAAATTAAAATTTTTTTATTTATAATACTTTCAGATACTCTAATAATCAGTTATTCTTATTGGAAGTTTAAGATGTCTATCAATGCAATCGAATTGATAATTTATCGAACTGCATCAGATATGATTAGCTTAATGCGTGGACTTTTGTC